>Ga0209395_1000812_pt1 | contig 45310 bp, 43 predicted proteins | sample GOMGulsemesocosm_3_FD_184635 | JGI IMG/M metagenome (GOLD analysis project Ga0209395, IMG submission 184635) | Methane-oxidizing microbial communities from mesocosms in the Gulf of Mexico - GOM9D Gulf of Mexico (SPAdes) (version 2) | ecosystem: Environmental > Aquatic > Marine > Cold seeps... | reverse complement strand
GCCTTTCCTGCGCAGCAAGGTAAAACTGAAACGAGAAATTGTTACTATGGGGGTCGAAGGTATCGACCCGAAAATGGTAGTGGGCAGCTATGTTGAGCCCGCTAACTGGAACGACCTGATCAGCGATCCGGAGGTGCTGGTGGTCGACACCCGCAATGCCTACGAGGTGCAGGTGGGTAGTTTTGAGGGAGCGGTTAATCCCCATACCGAGAGTTTTCGCCAATTTCCCGACTATGCCGCGGCGCATTTGGATCGGAACAAACACAAAAAAGTTGCCATGTTTTGTACTGGCGGTATTCGCTGTGAGAAATCTACCGCCTATTTAAAGCAACAGGGCTTCGATGAGGTCTATCATCTAAAGGGCGGTATCTTGAAATATCTGGAACAAGTACCAGAGCAGCAATCGCTATGGCGTGGTGAGTGTTTTGTCTTTGACGATAGGGTAACGGTAGATCATCAGTTGCAAAGCGGAAGTTACGATCAGTGCCACGCCTGTCGCTTACCGATTACCGAAGAGGAAAAACTCGACGAAAAATACAGTGCTGGGGTTAGCTGCCCCCACTGCTATGACAAAACATCGGCACAGCAGCGCCAGCGTTTTATGGAGCGGGAAAAACAAATGCGCTTGGCTGAGGCTCGGGGCGAGGTGCATTTAGGAGCCGATCAGCGGGCGGTAAAGGTCGTAGACTAGCTGTTGTCTTGTTCGGCTCTGTCTAGTTGCCGGCGTTTCGCGTCAAGCTATGACTCAAAGAGTGAAGGGTATAAGGCGAGTGATATCCGGGGCTACTCCCAGCCCTGGTTGTGCGCTCGCTGGGGCTTGCCGCGGGCTTTGCCCGCCATTAACAACTTCTTTTAGTATTTTCTGGTGAATCTGTAACATTTGTTGCTGTTAGGTTGTCTTAAGGGGGAGGCCGGTAATCGGCGTATCAGCACAATCCAATTTGCACAGAAGGAATCACAGATGAGTACTATAAAACGAGCGAGTGGCCTGGCACTGGCAGTGGCTGCGGCGGGATTGATCGGCTGCAGCACTCCGTCGTCTAATAATACAAGCTCCACGGCGTCAATGGCAGCTGCTAACACCGGTCAAGTACACTGCTACGGCGTAAATACCTGTAAGGGCCACAACGACTGCCAGTCGGCGAACAATGCCTGTAAGGGCCAAGGATCGTGCAAAGCCCAGGGTTTTGTTGCGCTTAGTGCAAAAGCTTGTGGCGACGTCGGCGGTACCGTAGGGGCCTAGTCACCGCAGTATTTATCATTTAATCAATAATTTATGGAATAATTGCTATGAATAATTCAGTCAAAAAAACCGGTATTGCCATGGCTATCGCCGCCGCAGGTCTGTTGGGTGCCGTTGCAGCAAATGCAGCTCCTGCCAGCGCCGCCGCCGAAGTCCACTGCTACGGGGTAAACACCTGTAAGGGCCACAATGACTGCAAGGTCGCCGGCAACGCTTGCAAGGGTCAAAATGATTGCAAAACCGCCAGCAATGCCTGTAAAGGTCAGGCGAGTTGTGAAGCAGCGGGCAACGCCTGCGCTGGACAGGCATCGTGCAAGGGCCAGGGTTTTGTTTCTATGACAGCGCAATCTTGTGACCACCTCGGTGGCACCGCCGGTAAATAAGCCGGTACTGCAGCCTGCCTAAATAGTCTGTCGCAGCTAATAGCCGCTGCGAGAGGCTATTGTTTTTATCCGCTCAGGAAGCTCTCATTATGTCCCGTCCTTTTCTGGGTTTTGGCCTGGGTCTTCGCACCGATCACTACCCCTACATTATCGAGCACCAGCCGCAGGTGGATTGGTTTGAAATTATTTCTGAAAATTATATGGTGCCCGGCGGTAAGCCGCTGGCGCATCTCGATAAAATTCGGGCAAACTACCCGATGGTTATGCACGGCGTATCACTGTCGATCGGTAGCACCGACGCCCTAAATTATGACTACTTAAAGCAGCTCAAGGCCCTGCGCGATCGTGTGCAGCCGCACTGGTTTTCAGATCATCTGTGCTGGACCGGAGTCAATCAACACAATAGCCACGATCTGTTGCCACTGCCCTATAACGAGCAGTCGATTACTCATATTGTCGATCGCATTAGTCGGGTGCAAGATTATATGGGCCAGCAGATGCTGATCGAAAATCTGTCAAGTTATGTGACCTATAAGTCCTCGGAGATGACCGAGTGGGAATTCCTGTCGGAGATTGCCCGCCGCGCCGACTGCTTTTTACTCTTTGATATAAACAATGTTTTTGTCAGCGCCAATAATCATCATTTCAATGCCTATGACTATATCGACGGTATTGACCCCGCTCGGGTTATGCAGTTTCACCTCGCCGGCCACAGTTATGATGGCGATATGATTATTGATACCCATGACCAGGATATCTGCGACTCAGTTTGGGCGTTATACCGCTATGCGTTGCAGCGCTTCGGCGCAGTTAGCACCATGATCGAGCGAGACGACAACATTCCCGGTTTTGAGCAGCTACGGGCGGAACTGGCTATCGCCGAGGGTATCGCCGCTGACACACTCTCTCCCGCTGCACTGAATACGGTCGACCGGAGGGCTGGTTAGATGTCTTCCCTGCGCGAGCTGCAGCAGAGCTTTTTTAAGCTGTTGCTGCAACAGCCCTCTGATGTCGCCAGCTGTATTGAGTCTGACAGCGGCCTCTCAGCCGCCGAGCGACTCAGTATTTACAGCAATGGCTATCAGCTGCGGTTTAAGGAGGCGCTTAGTACAGACTTTGAACATTTGCACAGCTATCTAGGAGATCAACAATTTGACGCACTGATGAGCGCCTATATAGCTACAAATCCCTCAGACAGTACCACCCTGCGCCATTTTAGCCGTCATATGCCTCAGTTTTTGAGTGCCACAGACCCCTACCAATCGATGCCGGTGCTGGCGGAAATTGCCCGTATTGAGCAGGCCTTCGCCGACAGTTTTGACGCCGAGGACAACGCCTATGCAAGGGTCGAGGACCTTGCCGCGATCGCCCCGGAGTACTGGCCAGGTATGACTTTCTCTTGTCAGGCCTCACTGCAACGGCTTAGTTTTCAGTACAACGCTTTTGGCATTTGGGCCGCTCTGGATCGCATGGACAAGGCGCAGGAGACTGGCGACCAGGAGGTCGCAGTGCCCGCAGCAAGTAGGCAAGAGCAGCCCGAGCATTGGATTATTTGGCGCAATGATGATCTTGTCAGCCACTATCGATCACTGAGCCTACCAGAATATGAGGTGTTGATTATGGCCGAGCAGGGCCGTAGTTTTGAAGATATTTGCGAGGCCCTGTTAGCGCATTTTAGTGAACAGGAAACACCGCTTAAGGCGGTGACGTTCATTCAAAACTGGTTAAATGAGGGTTTGCTAGCAGAGCTTGTTGTCGAGAACTAGTTTATGAGCCCTGTACTGGCGCCAGGCGGCAGTATAGGGCCCAATGTAACGGCGTCAGGCACCAGTGTGAGATGTTTATTTTTCGTAACTCTTGGTAATTGCCTGGTAAGTGGCGATCTTCAGATCCTGGCGAAGCGTCCAGGGTGAGCCCATTAACTGGACCATGCCGACCACCACAATTTCTTCAACCGGATCAATCCAAAATACCGTGCCGGCGGCACCGCCCCAGTTAAATTCGCCGTCACTGCCCATAACACCGGCCTTGACCGCGTCGGTGACTACACCAAAGCCCAGGCCAAAGCCAAAACCGCGCTGCTCGGCTGACAGCAGTGGCGTTTCGCCGGCGCCCGAGGTGCTAATAGTATTGGGCAAGTGATTCTTGGCCATAAAATTAACGGTTTTTTCACTGAGGATACGCTTGCCGTGTAACACACCGCCATTGCGCATAGCTTCGGCAAACTTCATATAGTCCATAGCTGTTGATACTAGGCCACCGCCGCCGGAGTACAGGCTGACCTTGTGGTAGTCGGCCATCGCCGCATCATCGGGCTTAGCGACAATAGTACCCAGCGCCTTGGCCTTTGGGTTCCAGTAGTGATTGGGTAAAAAGCGGTCCGCTTTTTTCTTTGGTACTTCGAAGAAGGTGTCTTTCATGGTCAGTGGTTTGAAGATATTTTTCTGCAGGTACTCATCGAAGGGCATGCCGCTTAAACGCTGCACAATGAGGCCTGTAACATCGACGGCGATCGAATAGTGCCACTGACTGCCGGGCTCAAACTTGAGTGGCAACTTGCCCACCATAGTGGCGAATTCGTCCAGGTCTTTTGCTGTCCATGGCATCGCTTCCTGATAGAGCTTATCGACCGGGTCACCATCGGGGTTAAAGCCGTAGGAAAATCCAGCGGTGTGGGTTAGTAGTTGATGCATGGTCATTGGCGTTTTAACCGGCACCAGTTCACCATCGACTAATATTTTTAGGTCCTTGAGCTCCGGCACAAATTTATGTACCGGGTCGTTCAATTGAAATTTGCCCTGCTCGTATAACTGCATAGCGGCAGCGGCGGTAATCGGCTTGCTCATTGAGTAGATGCGGAACAGGTCGTCTTTTTTCAGTGGCCGAGAATCGTCGGCACCCTTGTTACCCACCGCTTCGAAGTGAACCAGCTTGCCCTTGCGGGCAACCATGGTGACCACTCCGGAAAATTTTCCTTCGTCCACATAGCGCTGGCTCATTTCGGTAATGCGACTGAGTCGCTCGCTGGACATGCCGACTTTTTCGGCGGCGACAGACGGTGGGGCTTTGGCCAGTGCAGCGGTTGAGCTGGCAACCAGAGCAATAGCTAAAACGAGTGATCTTGTTATTTTCATAGCGCTCTCTCTAATAGGGTTTATTTTTTTGCTTGGAACGGTGCTCAGCAACCTATGCTACGCGGCACAGAGCAATGCTGCAGCATACGCAGTCGGTTTTGGAAAAGCCACCTCATTGCCTGGGGCTGTTAGCCGAATAAAGCATTATTAACGAATGGTCATTGTTTGTTTCACCGGCAGTGCTGGCATACAATTGGCTGGTCCATGCACTGGCAATACCGGCACCCTAGCGAAGACCTCGGCGGTAAGCTAGTCGGTGACCTTTAACAGGCCGATGTAGCGGGAGTAGCGGCGCCGCTGCGACCATGTAATTAATCTACACGAGTTAAAAATGTCTCTCGAGAAACTCTTAACCATACTGGCAGACGGTGAATTTCACTCAGGTGATGCCCTGGGTATGGAGCTGGGGGTGACCCGGGCTGCGATCTGGAAGCAGCTAAAAAAGCTCGACTCCCTGGGACTGGTACTGACCTCGGTTAAGGGTAGAGGCTATTGTATCGAGGGTGGATTGGACTTGTTGTCTGAGTCGGTGGTTAGAGCACATTTAAGCGAACAGACCCGAGCATTGCTGCGCAGTGTCGAATTGTTGGGGGTGGTGGACTCGACCAACAATGTCGCTATGAATCGTGCCGTCAGCGGACATAGCGGCTATGTGTGCAGTGCCGAGCAACAAACCGCTGGCCGTGGACGCCGTGGACGCAGCTGGGTCAGCCCCTTTGGGTGCAATATTTATCTGTCGGTGGTGTGGGAGTTTGCCGCCGGTGCTACCGCCCTAGAAGGGCTCAGTTTGGCGCTGGGGGTGGCTGTCATCGAGGCCCTGGCTGAGGCTGGGGTTGAACAGCTGCAGCTAAAATGGCCCAACGATATTTTACACCAGCGGCAAAAGTTGGCGGGCATTTTGGTAGAGGTGACCGGCGATGCCGCTGGGCCCTGCCAGGCTGTTGTTGGCATTGGCCTCAATGTCCGTATGCCAGATACTGCGTCCGAGCCTATCGGCCAACCCTGGACCGATGTCGACTCGCTACTGGGCCGACACGTTGGTCGTAGTCAGTTACTGGCGCTGCTATTGAACAAAGTCATGCCGTTGCTGGGCAGTTTCGAGCAGCAAGGTTTTGGCGCTTATCGCCAGCGCTGGCAACAGCTAGACAGTTTTTCAGAGCAACCGGTGCAGTTGCAACTGGCTGAGCAACAGGTGATAGGGATAGGGCAGGGTGTTGATGGTAGCGGCAGTTATTTACTGATGACAGAGCAGGGGCAGCAACGTTTTAGCGGTGGTGAGATCAGCTTGCGGGCTTTGGGCAGTGCAGGTGAGCCCACTGGAAAAGCTGATTAGTAAACCATATTTATTTGACGGGTTGACTGTCGCGATGATTCCACTATGATAGAGCCCGCACAACGGGTGTGCAGGACTGCCATAGACCGGAATTAAATCATGACCCAAACCAAAACCCCTTTGCATACTGCCCGATGGACCGTAGCCGAAGTGCAGGCGCTGTTTGCGCTGCCCTTTAACGATCTATTATTTCAGGCCCAGACGGTTCACCGACAGCACTTTGATGCCAACAGCATGCAGATCAGTACGCTGTTGTCGATTAAGACCGGCGCTTGTCCCGAGGATTGCAAATACTGTCCTCAGAGCACCCGTTATGACACCGGGCTGGAAGTGGAGCCGTTGATGGCGGTGGCGCCGGTATTAGAGGCCGCGGTCAGGGCCAAGGCTGCCGGTGCTACCCGCTTTTGTATGGGCGCCGCCTGGCGCTCGCCAAAAAATAGGGATATGCCGCAGGTTGTGGCCATGGTCGAGGGCGTCAAAGCGTTGGGTCTGGAAACCTGTATGACCCTGGGTATGCTGAGTGAGTCACAGAGCGAAACTCTGGCAGCGGCGGGACTGGATTATTACAACCACAATCTAGACACGTCGCCGGAATACTACGACGAAATTATTAGCACCCGCAGCTACGACGATCGTCTGGCGACGCTGGCGGCAGTACAGGACGCAGGCATTAAGGTGTGCAGCGGCGGTATTGTCGGGATGGGTGAAACCGAGCGCGATCGATCCGCGCTGCTGGTGCAGTTGGCCAACTTGCCACAGCAGCCCGAGAGCGTGCCGATCAATATGTTGGTACGGGTGCAGGGAACGCCGCTGGCCGACAGCGAAGAACTGGATATTTTCGATTTTATTCGCACTATCGCCGTGGCCCGTATTTTAATGCCTAAATCGTCTGTGCGCCTGTCCGCGGGACGCGAGGCCATGAGCGATGAGATGCATGCACTGGCTTATCTGGCGGGAGCCAATTCTATCTTCTGCGGTGAAAAGTTGCTGACCACGGCACTGCCTGAGACCGACCGGGATATGCAGCTGTTACGGCGCCTGGGTATAAAAAAACAGCTATTGCAGTCGGCTGCAGATGAACCACAGTTGCATCGACATTTACAAGCTGCGGCAGATGCGGCGGCGGGTTATTACAATGCAATGCCGGGTTAAAAGTGTTTTTGAATTGAAATGCCCAGGCCTTCAACGCTCCAATCGTAGCTGCGACGGTCGACAATATGTCCGGCCCGGTAGCGGCTGATTTTGTCACTGCCCAGGACAACGCTTAGGTGTCTGGCTGCAAACAACCGGTGTAAGTCACCTTTTATACCCGGTCGCGGGGCTATTTGCTGATTAGTTTTGCGCTCGGCGAACACCGGTTTAATTAAAACCCGTTCTGTTAAAACCCATCCAACAAGCTCCCGAGCAACGAATCGAGGAGTAACTACTTCCTGTACAATTGTTTTTAATGACATTCTTTTAGGTGCTACTGTTTTGAATGGCACTGATTCAAGTGGCACTGTTTCAAGTGGCATTGTTTTCAGCGCAGCTACAGGCGATGTTTTTTGTTGCTCAGCCTGACTTTGCTCAGTGAGTAGCACCAGTAATAACATTACCCACCCGGCTTGGCTTAGCGCTGTCGCTCTTTGTTTCACCGATACAGACTCCTCTAGCATTGTCCTTTGTGCCTGTTCTTTGGGCCAATGTAGCAGCACCACTAATGAACTCAAGCAGGTGTTGTCAGCTTTGCGCAGCAGCGCACAACAATGTTTGGCCCAGCGGTCGGCTGCCAGTAAATGGAGAATGCATAGGGGCGCATAACATAATCGAGCAAGGCGTGTTAAAATCCTTGGCTATTTGACGTTAGGATGTGGTTAAGCAAAAGCCTATGTTGCGATTGAACGAAGTTAAATTGGCGTTGGAGCACAGTGACAAAGACCTGGAGAGCGCTATCGCGCTCAGGTTGGGCTTGGCCGTGGAATCTGTTGGTAGCTACCATATTATCAAACGCAGCTATGATGCCCGTAAAAAAGGCAGGATACTGCTGATTTACCAACTCGATATCGAGTTAGATCCTGAGCTGGAACGTTCGCTACTGGCCGAGCAGGCCGCGGGCAAGCGCAGCGGCCCCGCCTTGAAAACCAGCCCTGATCGTAGCTATCAATTTGTCGCCCAGGCGCAGCCTGCTTTCCCCGGTGCACAGCAACAGCGACCACTGGTTATCGGCTTTGGTCCCTGTGGTATTTTGGCGGCGCTGCTACTGGCACAGATGGGATTAAAACCCATCGTATTGGAGCGGGGTCGAGATGTCAGGCAGCGCACCAAAGATACCTGGGGGCTGTGGCGAGAGCGCAAGCTCGACAGTGAATCGAATGTACAATTTGGCGAGGGCGGTGCGGGTACCTTCTCCGACGGCAAGCTCTATAGTCAGGTCAAAGACCGGCGGCACTTAGGTTATAAGGTGTTGCAGGAATTCGTAAAGTCCGGAGCCCCGGAAGAAATACTATATGTTAGCAAACCCCATATTGGCACCTTCAAGCTGGTGACGATGGTGGAAAAAATGCGCGCAGAGATTGTCCGCCTCGGTGGCGAAGTGCGCTTTGAACAAAAAGTGGAGTTGCTGCAGCGCTCGGTAGGCAGCGACGGCCAGGGTTTTGTCAGTGGTGTCAGCTTAGCCAGTGGCGAAGTACTAGAGAGCCGGCATATTGTACTGGCGATTGGTCACAGTGCCAGAGACAGCTTTCAAATGCTGGTGGAACAGGGGGTGAGTATCACAGCCAAACCCTTTTCGATTGGCTTTCGTATAGAGCACCCGCAGTCGGTTATCGATCGTGCCCGCTTTGGCGAGCAGGCGGGGCACCCGATTTTGGGTGCGGCGGACTATAAATTGGTACACCACTGCGACAATAATCGCAGTGTTTACAGCTTTTGTATGTGCCCCGGGGGCACTGTGGTTGCGGCCACCTCGGAGCCGGGGCGGGTGGTTACCAACGGTATGTCTCAGTATTCGCGCAACGAGCGCAACGCCAATTCAGCGATTGTGGTAGGCATTGACCCCGAGCGAGACTACCCCGGCCACGTGCTGGCGGGTATCGACTTGCAGCGAGCATTAGAGGAAAAAGCCTATGCCATGGGCGGCGAAAATTACGATGCCCCGGCCCAGTTAGTCGGGGACTTTTTGGCGGGTAAGCCCTCTACCGAGGTAGCTTCGGTGGCGCCTTCCTACCAGCCCGGAGTGCGTATGGGTGACCTGTCCGGGTTGTTGCCAGACTTCGCGACAGCGGCTATTCGCGAGGCGATTCCTCACTTTGACAAACAGATTAAGGGCTTTGCCATGAACGATGCGGTATTGACCGCGGTGGAGACCCGCACCTCCTCGCCAATCAGTATTGGCCGGGACCGCAGCTTGCAAAGTCATAATACACGGGGCCTGTATCCCGCTGGAGAGGGTGCCGGTTATGCCGGTGGCATCTTGTCGGCAGCGATTGACGGTATTAAAGTGGCAGAAGCTTTGGCCCAGGACTTACTGCAACAATCTAGCGAATAAGGCAATTGTAAATTATGTCATTACTGAGTATCGACAATATCGAAAAGACCTTAGCTGACCCCAGCGGGAAACTATTTACCCCTGGCAGCACTGCACGCCACGCCGCGGTGGCGGCTATTATTCGCCCCGGTGCCGGTCATACCGAGGTGCTGTTTATTCTGCGTTCGAAAAAAGACGGCGACCCTTGGTCCGGGCAAATGGCCTTTCCCGGGGGGCATTACGAGACAGAAGACAGTTGCCTGCGCGAGACAGCCGAACGTGAAACCATGGAAGAAATTGGGCTAGATTTAGTACGCGATGGCCGCTACTTGGGTAAGCTGGAAGATGTTAATGCAACCCCCAGAGGTACCAATCGCAATATGGTGGTGTCTCCCTTTGTATTTCTCTTGGAAAACCACGAAGCTCAAGTAAACATGAACTACGAGGTGGCCGATGTGCTGTGGACCTCACTGGACGCTATGCATGCCGGTACCACAGTCACCACGTTGGACTACGAGATGCAGGGCAACCGCCAGTCTTTCCCCGGTTACAGTGTCGGTGAACAGGTGGTGTGGGGGCTCACTTTGCGCATGTTAGATCACTTTTTTACTCGGATGGACCGCCAGTGGCAGCCCACCTACGAATAACCCCGGGTACTTTTACTACTACCTATCCTTTTATCTCTAGCCGCTAGTCGGGACAATTCAGTGTAAGGCTTTAGCGGCTGTTACTATCCCCATCACTCCCGGATTGCATGCCTTTATTTGGTTGGAAATCCACGCCCTCTTAAAGGCGCGCAACGCCGTGAGTGACTACTCATTGGCGGGATTGCGACTAGCGGCTAATAGGGGTAATGAGATTGAGGGCGTGGCAATACACTTCTGTACCCGTTTCGTCTCGCGTTCAAATCCGACTGGGGTCTAGTCTCGTTTCCTTATCGGGAAGCTGGGTGTGCCGATCTACATCACCTGGATGGAGAATATTAGTCACTAGAGCCAGCTAATTATCTGCTAAAACCACAAGTCCCATCGCAAGCGAAACCATTTGGTGGACAAATATAGGGTGGGTTGCGAATCGAGACGAAGGGTGCTGCTCAAGGAAGGGGCGGATAGAGCTTCTCGCGCATTGGCAAACTTCACGGTTCGGCACAAGGCTGATTACACTTATGATGAACAAACGCCAACGCTAGGCCGCGATTTACTCGTCGGGGCAGTATCAGTATATACAGCTCATTCAAGTGTCGGGCTGGCGATACGGCTAATACTGCGGATTTACTGAATGTGATCGGTGGGCTAGTGCTGTTTAGGTTACGGGCTGCTCGTTAACGAGGTTTCAGTAATAAGAGGCCTTGATCCGCGACCTAGTAGGGCGGATCAAGACACACTAGCTAAAGCTCTTTATTCAAAACCTGTGAATGTCACAAAATTTTCGTTGTCTTCACGCACAGATTTAACGTCATTAGCGGCGAAATCAAAATCGGGCCAGCCTATGGCAATACAGGTCATAATAGTTTGATCATCAGGAATTTTTGCGTGCTCACGCACTACTGATGATTGCATAATGCCTTGTCCATTGATGACAGTGCCAAGACCGCGCGTCCATGCCGCTAAAACCAAACCGTAAACAGCAGCACCTAAGTCAAAGTGGCAAATAGTGTCATGCTCCATGGCTTTCTCGCAGGTCATCACTATAGATACCGGCGCATCAAACTGACGGAAACCGCGCATGACCCAATCTTGGCGTTTTTCGGCATCTTCACGGGCAATACCCATCGCAGAAAACAGTTGTTTTGCGATATCAACCTGACGCTGGCGATAAGCGCCTTCATAGCCATGGTTCATCTTAATTTCCCGGTCAACATTAGCACCGGACAACATTTTTTCGGTGTTTCCCTCTCGGATACGCTCCAGAGGCTCGCCCGTCACAACATGGAAGAACCAGGGCTGGGTGTTCATCGATGACGGCGCACCTTTGGCTGTGTCGATAATCTCAGCGATTAGTTCCTTCGGTATAGATTTGTCTTGGTAGCCGCGAATACTACGCCGCTCTCTTACTAGTGTATCAAGTGCATTAGCTTCCATATTACATCTCACGCTTGCTTGTAAAAAATGAAAAGAGAACATTGCATGTCCTCTAGTTATAGAAATTTTGGGCCGCCAAACTAACTCATATGCATGTAGAAAGTAAAGTATAGAAAGCATTAACAACACCTAAATTAAGCCGAGGCGATGATTCAATTTCAGCTGTGCGAATGTAGCCTGTTTATCGTAGCTGGCCGATTGCCTTAACCGCGAAGGCGGTTTTTCATGGACTGTTGGTTGGCCTAGATTAGCTGCAGGTGGCAGTATTTATTCTGCCTATATGGGTTGCAGCGCGATAGCGGTTGTAGAATCACCGTGCTAGATGGTGGGGTGTTTTCCATCCTCGTCATCCCCGGATTGCAACCCCCTATTCGGTTGAAAGCCCAAGCCCTCATAAAGGTCTGCAACGCCGTGAATGACTCCCCGTGTGTGTTGAGGGTATTGATACTTTCCATCAAGGGCATAAAGCTGCAAGCAGTCTGGCACTCGGCAGCTAGCGGGCGTGATTTTTCAACCGTAAGTGGCTATGGATCGCGCGATAGCGTTTGTAGAATGACAGCGCGAGACGACGAGAGGCTATTCATCCCCGTCACTCCCGGATTGCCTACCTCTATTCGGTTGAAAACCCACGCCCTCATAAAGGCATGCAACGCCGTGAATGACTACCACCGATAGCCCTGCAACAAGGGGCTAGTTTTGAAAGTATCCTGGTTGCATTGTAATGCTTAGTGGGTGCTCCATAGGTGAGCGTTGAGGGTATTGATGCTTTCTATCGAGGGCATAAGGCTGAACATAGCCTGGCACTCGACAGCTAGCGGGCGATTTATAGTCACTAGAGGGTGTGATTTTTCAACCGTAAGTGGCTATGGATCGCGCGATAGCGTTGCTAGAATGACAGCGCTAGACGACGAGTGGCTATTCATCCCCGCCACTGCCGCCTCAGTACTAAGAACATGCTATAGGCTTTTAGCCCGTAGTCGTTGAACTGGGTTTACCGTGTGCTAGATAAGCACTATAGAGCCAGGCCAGGTAGCGCTCGACGCCCTGTTTGACGTGCTCGCTGCGAATCGACGGAAACATGTCAAAGGCGTGTTGAGCACCGCTTATCTCGGCGTAAACCACTTCTTTCTTCGATTCAGCCGCCAGCTTTTTAGCAAAGCTGCGTGCGGTTGCCACCGGTACCAAGCTGTCTTTATCGCCTTGGATAATACAAAAGGGCGGTGCGTGGGGGCCTGTTCGATGCAGTGGTGAGGCGCACTGGTAGGCCTCCGGACGATCCGCTAGAGACAATTTCATAACAGAGCGTTCTAGTGCCTGGGCCAGCCCGTTATTGAGTTGCAAGCCCTCGCTGTCGCTGAAGTCGTAGACGCCGTAAAAGGGTACCGCTCCTTGCACGGTGGTATCGCTCTCTTCGAAGCCTGGTTGGAATAGCGGGTCGTTGGCGGACAGTGCCAACAAAGAACTTAGGTGACCGCCGGCGGAGCCCCCGGTCGTTACCACAAAATCGGGATTGCCACCGTAGCTGGCAATGGTATTTTTTATCCATACTAGTGCTTCTTTGCAATCGATAATATGGTCCGGAAAGGTAGCGCTGGGGCTTAGTCGGTAGCTAATAGCTACACAGAGCCAGCCGCGTAGGGCCATATGACTCATCAGTGGCAGCGCTTGTTCGTTTTTACTGCCCATTTTTTCGGTCCAGGCACCGCCGTGGATTTGCAGCAGTACTGGCCGTGGAGTGTTGTGTTCGGCGCCTGCGCGCTGGCGGTAAATATCCAAGCGTTGGGCGCCGCTGCCGTAGGGAATGTTTTTCATTACTTCCAACTCGGCGGCGATAAGCTTTCTTGGCTTGCGTATTTTGGCGTAGTCGATATCGTCGGGAAATTGTTCCCGTAGGTCCGGGTTGATAGTCTCGCTATAGTCGCGGCCAAGCCCACGTTGAAGCGAACGCTCCATTACTTCTTTGGCCCGGTGGCCTTCCAGATGAAAGAAGGTCATAGCCAGCCAGGTCACAACGCATATGACCAGACTGGCGGCGCCGATAAAACCGTCGATGGCGCCGGCCCAGGCAAACAAAAACACTGTGGCCAGTTGCAGGGCAATATGATGCAGGGCCAGTTCACCGACTAGCCAGCCACAGAGAAAGCTGAGCACCGACAGCTTGTCGTGGGTGAAATTCGGGTGGTACAGGTTGTAGGCCACGGTGGCAATAAATAGAGCGTATAGAAAAAAGAGGAATGTCATTATTGGTTCTCCCTAATAAGGATTTATAATACACTACAAATCCTCAACGTAGCATACAGGGTACAGCAGGCCATGACTAAGATCGGTGAACAGCGCAACAACCCACTGCACGGTTTGACGCTGGAATTTATTGTTACCGAACTCGAACGCCAGTACGGCTGGCCCGAACTGGGTCGACGCATCGCGATTAAATGCTTTACTAGCGACCCCTCGGTAAAATCCAGCCTGAAATTTCTACGTAAAACCCCCTGGGCAAGAAGCAAAGTCGAGCAATTGTATGTCGACAGCCAATAATGGCCTGTGAACCTGTAGCTAACGATATAACGGTTACGGTATATTGCTAACACTTCATATCTATCAACTCATATTTAACAACTGCAATTAGGAATACCAATGACAGCAAATGTAGACGCACTATTTAAACCTTTTAACGGTGGCGGTTTGAGCCTGGAAAACAGAATTGCCATGGCACCGATGACCCGGGAGTTTTCCCCAGAGGGGATACCGGGAGAAGATGTTGCCACCTATTACCGCCGTCGCAGCGAAGGCGGCGTTGGCCTAATTATTACCGAGGGTACGACTATCGATGACCCGGTCGCGACTATGGCCGCGAATATTCCCCATATCCACGGCGCTGGTCCGCTGGCCGGTTGGAGCAAGGTAGTGGATGCAGTCCACAGCGTTGGCGGTAAAATCATACCCCAGTTGTGGCATGTTGGCATGGCGCGCAAGGCGCAGTCTGCCCCCTTTCCAGAGCTGCCCAGTGTTGGCCCTTCAGGCTTAGTCGTGCCGGGCAAGCAGGTGGCTGAGCCGCTGACCGTGCCCCAAATCGAAGAGTTGATAGCCGGTTTTGCCCGGGCCGCCGCCGAATCCAAGGCCGCCGGTTTTGACGGTATTGAAATTCACGGTGCCCACGGCTACTTAGTCGATCAGTTTTTCTGGGAGGGCACCAATCAGCGCACAGACGAGTGGGGTGGTTCGATGGCCAATCGCGGTCGCTTTGCGGTCGAAATCATTAAGGCAATTCGCGCTGCTACCGGCCCTGATTTCCCCATCGTGCTGCGCTACTCGCAGTGGAAGCAGCAGGACTACGCCGCGCGTTTAGCCGCCACGCCGCAACTATTGGAAGAGTTCTTAGCGCCTTTAAGCGACGCTGGCGTCGATATTTTCCACTGCTCGACTCGCCGCTACTGGGAGCCAGAATTTGAAAACTCCGATTTAAATCTGGCGGGCTGGACTAAGAAAATCATTGGCAAGCCCACCATTACTGTGGGGTCGGTGGGCCTCAATGGCGACTTTTTCTCCGCCTTTGCTGGTCAGGGCTCAGAGTTGCGAGCAATCGATGATCTGGTTGAGCGATTGGCACGGGATGAATTTGATCTTGTCGCTGTGGGACGGGCACTTATTCAGGACCCGCAGTGGGCTGCCAAACTGCGTGACGGTGGTCAACTACAGGACTTTTCCGGTGACGCCCTAGCAACTCTTGCCTAAGGTATAGCGGCCCTGTCTGCCAAGGATTGGCATTCGGGGATTATATCTCTAACCCGTATTTTTCTCGGATTAGGGCAGAAGCTCCAGGGCGCGCAATACAAACAGCCCGACGGTAATACTGAACGGGAAAAAGAGCGAGGTTAGCATCACTATATCCGCTGCCAGCTCTCTGTTACCGCCCGCCGCTGCCACCATTAAATAACTGCTGGTTGCGGTGGGTCCGGCTAATAATAAAAACAATACCGCCAGTTGCAAACCCTCAACCCCCATGGTCACTGCCACCACCACGGCGATAAGCGGGGTAATGAACAACTTCCACAAACTCGCTTCCAGAGCCTCTGCGTAATTAGCCCGCAGCCGGGCGATATTAAAACTGGCGCCGACACTGAGCAGGGCAAAAAACAGGCTGCCCTGAATTAAGTAGCCACCGCCAGACAGCAGTAGCGGCGAGGGTGCTGGCCCCCAGCGGGCGCAGAGCGCGCCCAGCACAATGCCCCAAATCAGTGGGTTTTGCAGTAGGTTAAAAATACTCTTGCTCACCGATTGTTGCCGAGACAAAGTGGTATTGAGAATAAATACTGCCAATACATTGTAAACCAGTGTCCAGATAGCCACCGGTAGGGTTGCAAGGGCCAAGCCCGCATCGCCGTAGGCCTGCACTGCTAGAGCTATACCCACTAGGCCCAGATTCGAGCGGTAGGCTCCCTGGACAAAAATACCGATATGGGCCCGGGGAAGTCCCCGCCAGCGGCCGTAACCATAGGATAAGGTGATAACCAGTAGGGTAATTACTACTCCCGCTAGCAAATAGGGCGAGCTAATATCGCTGCTGAAGTCTAGTTTTAACGAGCCAAAAAACAAAGTGGCGGGCATGATCAGCCAGTACACTAGGCTGGCAAGGCGGTCGAATATCCCGGCACTTAAGATATTGAGGGCACGCAGCAAGGCGCCGGTGACGATGGTCAAAAAAATCGGCGCGGTAATAGCGATACCACTGGTGAGCATGGTAAAAAAAGTGTTGCTCTCGTTCATCGCGGGGTTTCAACCGATAATAATGGGTAATTGAGTGTTATAGAGCTCAGCATGTAGCTTGTATTTACTACTTCGTGCAAGGGCAGGGGATTCGCTACAGCCGCAGACGACCTCGAATCCCGGCATTCACCTCGTGGCGCAGCCACAGCCAGCTGACCACACCCATTAGCACCATAGTGGCGGCTCCGGAGATAAAAATACCGACATAGCCCCACAGATAATCACCCAGCAGCGCCAGCGGTAAATTAATGGCTATCATTTGCGTAGCTGAAATAATCAGCGGTGGCATCGGTTTCCCCAGCGCGTTAAAGCTGGCGGTGGCAATGGCGATCAAGCCCATAAAACCCATGGCCAGTGGCAGAATAAGCAGATAATGTCCCGCCGCCGCAAGCACGCCAGGATCGTCGTTTATCAGTGCTATCAGTGGCTCAGCACAAAAGAACAGCACAATATAGGCAAAGGCACCCCAACCGAGGGCAAAGCTATTGGCCAGTTTTAGCGCCTGCTTCACTCGATCAAATTCGCCGGCTCCCCAGTTTTGACCGATAAAGGGCGCCACGCTCATCGATAGCGCGAACATCACCATCATCACCATGGACTCAATGCGTGAGGCGACACCGAAACCCGCTACCACTAAGGCGCCGTGGCCGGCCAGCAGGCGAGTAATAATACCCATCGACAGCGGCATAATCATATTGCTGGCAATCGCCGGAAGGCCGACGTGTAAAATATCGTAACAGGAGGTTCTAAAACCCTGCAGGCTGAAGCGAAACAATTGGTCTCTGAAGATAAAGATATAGAGATACATGAGCAGGCTGACGAAACGTGCCAGCACAAAGCCAACCGCGGCACCGGTTAAGCCGAGCTCCGGCGCGCCCATCAGACCAAAGATAAACAGCGGCGAGATCAATACCTGCAAACCACTACCGATAGCCATTAGGTAGCCGGGAGTGGTGGCGTCGCCCACCGCCCGCATGAGTGTTGAACCAACCATGGCCACAGTAAAAAAAGGTAGGCCCCAGAGCCAAGTTTGCATATATTCTACCGCTAGCGGCAGTATCAGTGCATCGGCACCGAGCAGGGAGAAAAATGCGCTGATACCGCTGTAGGACAGCACGGCAACCGCCACAATCAAGCCCATAACCAGGATAAAACAGTGGCTGATCAGTAATTTAGCCTGTTCGCGATCTCCCTGGCCCATGGTGCGGGCGATAACAGAGGAGGCGCCAATACCGAGTCCCATGGAAATACCCTGGAACAACATAACCAGCGGAAATGAAAAACTCAGTGCGGCCAATTCGTCGGTGCCGACGTTACCGATATACAGTGTTTCGATCACACCGGCACCCATCACCGAGATCAGCCCCAGAATCATAAAACCGGTCAGTCTGCTTAGATGGCTGTGCACCGCTCCGTCGGTAAAACCCGGGCCTGCATTGTTATTGTTTGCAGCGGGGGGCTTGTTGTCGCTCAATGGGACCTCGATATTTTTTGATTGTTAAATAGCGCAGTGTGCGAATTTAAGACTCCGTGAGAGCCAGCCGGTGAGCGCCAATGGCGCGATCTATATCCCCAGCTAATCTGAGACGTTTCACCGACTCGAACAGCTCGTCCGCCTGGCTGTACTGGCGGCGTAAATAGCCCAGCCATTGTTTGACTCTATTGCCTACGTGTTTGCTCTCGTACTGTTGTTCGGTTACCTCACAGAACTGTTCTAACAGATCAACAATAGTTAGCCAGTGCATGGGTGCAGGTGTCAGCGCCTGCTGGGTGGCCTTAATTTGCCGGGCCAGTTCGGGATAGGCCAGTAAGCCGCGGCCCAGCATGATGTCCTGGCAGTGGCTCTGTTGCACACAGTCGAGATAGTCGTTGGGGCACCAGATTTCGCCATTGGCGACAATCGGAATCGGGCTGCTATCTTTTATCGCCGCAATTGCCTGCCAATAGGCGGGCGGTTTGTAGCCATCTTCTTTGGTTCTGGCGTGAATGGTGAGCTCACTGGCGGCGGCGGCAAAGACGGCGGCACAGACCTCGCTCAACAGGCTGCGATCGCTATAACCCAGACGTATTTTCACGGTGACCGGTGTAGCCGCCGGTACCGCCCGGCGCACAGCATCAACAATGTCAAATACACGCTCGGGGCTCTTTAGTAGTACCGAACCACCGTCACTGCGGTTGACTTGTTTGGCTGGGCAGCCAAAGTTAATATCGATACCCGGCGCCCCCAGGGCTGCCGCCCGCTGTGCATTCATGGCCATCGGTTCGGGTTGGCCGCCTAGCAGTTGTAAATATACCGGGGTGCCGCTGGGGGTGAGCCCGCCGCTGTGCAGCTCGGGGCAAAAGCGATAAAACACCTTGGCGGGCAGGCAGTGGTCGGTGATGCGTACAAATTCGGTGGTGCAGCGGTCGATACCGCCAAGCCGGGTCAGCATGTCGCGCATGGTGTGATCAACCACACCTTCCATTGGAGCCAACATAATTCTCACGGAGTTAAAGCACCTTGTTTGCGATAGCGGCGCGTATTATACGCGCTGGAGGGGAAATGACCACGCCAGCACCCATGTAGCGTAGTAGGGCAAAACGCGGCGCTTTACCTGTCTATTTTAGTCAAGTTTGATTTTCGGTTTATTGGGATTCTCTAACATATTGATAATAAAGGGAATAGGGCTTTTTGGTAGCGGGGGTTTAGGCGCTGTTTATGTTGCCTAACACTGGGATTACCTGTACATTGCGGCAATTGATCATCGCCGATGGTGCCATAGGACAAAACAATGCAGCAGACACTAATGCAACAGGGTGTTGAACTAATGTTATACGGTATGGGCACCGTGTTTGTGTTTCTGGCGCTGCTGGTAGTGGCCACCACGGTACTGTCGGTGTTGACGCCGTATTTTATCAAGGCCGAAGAGGTCACGCCGGTACGGGTGGCAACCCATAGCACCCCCGGCAACGATCCGCAGCTAGTGGCGGTTATTACCGCTGCGGTCCACCGCTATCGGTCGCGGGAAAAATAATTGCAGTACATTGACGACATTTATCGCGGCCTAATCGCCGCTTGATTGCTCTGAGCTTTTACACTCTGGAATTGAAATTATGAGTAATAAAACCCCCCTAGGTATTACCGATGTTGTACTGCGCGACGCCCACCAATCGCTATTTGCGACCCGGATGCGCCTCGACGATATGTTGCCAATAGCCGCAAAGTTAGACCAGGTGGGTTTTTGGTCGCTGGAGTCCTGGGGTGGCGCTACCTTCGATGCCTGTATTCGCTACCTGGGCGAGGATCCTTGGGAGCGTATACGTGAATTGAAAAAGGCGATGCCCAATACGCCACAGCAAATGCTCTTTCGCGGGCAGAATATTCTGGGCTATCGTCACTATGCGGACGATGTGGTTGAGCGTTTTGTCGAGCGCGCGGCGATAAATGGTGTCGATGTTTTTCGGGTGTTTGACGCCATGAACGACCCGCGCAATTTAGAAACGGCTATTAGCGCGGTGCGCAAGGTCGACAAACATGCCCAGGGCACTATCTCCTATACCTTGAGCCCAGTGCACAACATGGATAGCTGGGTTGAGCTGGCAAAAAATATCGAATCGATGGGGGCGGACTCCGTTGCCATCAAAGATATGGCGGGGCTGTTAAAGCCCTATGTAGCCTTCGAGCTGGTGACCCGACTGAAAAAAGAACTGTCTATTCCCATTCATATGCAAAGTCACGCTACTACCGGTATGTCTACGGCCACGGCATTAAAGGCGATCGAGGCGGGCATCGACAACATCGACACCTCAATTTCGTCGATGAGTATGACTTACGGCCACTCGCCCACCGAGTCGGTAGTTGCCATGTTGCAAGATACCGATCGCGACACGGGTTTGGATATTATCCTGTTGGAAGAGATAGCCGGCTATTTTCGCGAGGTACGTAAAAAGTATGCACAGTTTGAAGGCTCGCTGCGCGGTGTCGACTCGCGCATATTGGTGGCGCAGGTTCCCGGTGGCATGCTCACCAATATGGAGAGCCAGTTAAAAGATCAAGGTGCTGCCGACAAATTGGATAAAGTATTAGAAGAGATTCCACGGGTGCGTGAAGACCTGGGTTTTATTCCGCTAGTAACACCGACCTCACAAATTGTCGGTACCCAGGCGGTGATGAATGTTATTTTTGGCGAACGCTATAAATCAATCAGCAAGGAGACTGCTGGCGTGTTGAAGGGCGAGTATGGCCTGACTCCCGCGCCAGTCAATGCCGAGCTGCAAGCCAGGGTATTGGAGGGCAGTCAGCCTATTACCTGTCGTCCAGCCGATTTGTTACAAGCAGAGGTTGAAACACTCAGTGCACAGCTGCGTGCCCTAGCCAAGGAAAAGTCGATTCAATTGGCCGCCGGCGACAATGAAATAGATGACGTATTAACCTACGCACTATTTCCCGAAATCGGTCTTAAGTTTCTCGAAAATCGAAACAACCCCGACGCTTTTGAGCCGGTACCCACAGGCTTGGCCCCTGTTGTCGCGGCTGCAGCGCCCGCGCCAGCTGCGGGTCCACAGGTGTATACGGTGGTGGTTGGCGGGCAAAGTTATGTGGTTGAAGTCAACGAGGGCGGCGATATAGACGCGATCGCACCACAGGCCACAGCGCCCGCAGCGGCCACTTCTAAGGGGGAGCCACTAACGGCACCGCTGGCAGGTAATATATTCAAGGTTAATGTGGCGGTTGGCGAGCAGGTACAGCAAGGCGACGTCATTATTATCCTCGAGGCGATGAAAATGGAGACCGAGGTTCGGTCGTTGCGCAGTGGCGCAGTGGCGTCGGTCGATATTAAAGAAGGTGACTCGGTTTCTGTCGGTGACATCTTGGTAACCATCGCGTAGCGATAGAGGATTTTTTCGTGGAAAAACTGCAGTTGCTGTGGCTGGACTCGGGTATTTATCAATTGCAATTCGGCCAGGGGGTGATGTTGCTGATTGGTCTGTTGCTACTGTATTTGGCTATCGCCCGGAATTTTGAGCCGCTGTTACTAGTGCCGATTGGCTTTGGCGGTATTCTGGCTAATATTCCCGGCGCAGGGCTGGCCTTCTCGGCAGTTGAAAATGCGATTAACCAGGGTGGCCCCGAGGTGCTGGCAGCACTGGCCGACAGCCTCAGTATGGCGGCCTGGGACAGTGGCAAGGAGATCTATCACAGCTACGAGCAAGCCGGGGCCGCGGCCCACCTACTGGCGGTGCAGACCGCCACGGACCTGGGCTATAGCAATGGCATGCTGTACAACTTTTATACGGTCTCGATAGCCAGTGGAGCCGCCCCGTTGATCATTTTTATGGGGGTGGGGGCGATGACTGATTTTGGTCCGCTGCTAGCCAATCCAAAAACATTGTTTCTCGGTGCTGCAGCGCAGTTTGGTATCTTTGCCACGGTACTGGGTGCGGTGGGCTTGACCTCGTTAGGGCTGATGGACTTCAGCCTGGCCGACGCGGCGGCGATCGGTATTATCGGGGGCGCCGACGGCCCCACGGCTATCTACGTGTCCAGTATTTTGGCCCCGGACTTGCTCGGCGCCATTGCGGTGGCAGCTTACTCCTATATGGCACTGGTGCCGTTGATTCAACCGCCGATCATGATGGCGCTGACCACTGAGGCGGAGCGCAAGATCGAAATGGTCCAGCTGCGGCCCGTGCCCAAACTCGAAAAGATATTTTTCCCTCTGGTTCTGCTTATCCTAGTGGCGATGTTTTTGCCCTCAGCGGCGCCGCTGTTGGGTATGTTTTGTCTCGGTAATCTAATGCGTGAATGTGGTGTGGTCGAGCGTCTGAGCGATACCGTGCAAAATGCGTTAATTAATATCACCACTATTTTTCTGGGCTTGTCGGTGGGCTCAAAACTTAGTTCCGACAAATTTCTCGACTTTAATACCCTGGGTATATTAGTACTGGGCGTGGTGGCTTTTTGCATCGGTACTGCCTGCGGGGTATTGATGGCTAAGTTGATGAACAAGCTGTCGAGTACGCCGATCAATCCGCTTATTGGTTCTGCTGGGGTCTCTGCGGTGCCGATGGCAGCCCGAGTCTCCAACAAGGTTGGCCTGGAGGCCAATCCCCACAACTTTCTGTTGATGCACGCGATGGGGCCTAATGTGGCGGGTGTTATCGGCTCGGCGGTGGCTGCCGGGGTGATGATCAGTCTGGTGGGGCCTTAGGCGCTGGGATAGCAGCAGACAACCGTGTTGTCAGTGTTTGGCGGGTGTGTTGATGCTGGGCTCTGGAGCTGCAATACGCTGTTGAGCCGCATAAAAGTCGATCGCCAATGGCCGATTGCTCTGTCTTCTTTCCCGTAATATCCGGCGTCTTTTAGCAGGTAGATCGAGTCTCGGATTCTGCCTGTGCTCGCTACCTTGGCGGCGATCGCTGCCTCGGCGACGGTTGATCAAAATACGATTTTTCATGAATTTGTAACTATTGATAATTATGGTGTCTACATACTGCGCCGCGAGCCAGGTTAAACTGTAGTGTTAACAGCCCGATCGTGCAGCGGCAGTGGATTTATGCCCGGGACTGTCAATAACAGGTCGAGGCAGAGAAACAGTGTAGTAGAATAACGATTCATTGCCAGTGTCTATTCTGGCTAAGGCGGCTCGTTGCGCCTAGGCGCGGTGCCGATGCAGGAGACTTTGAGGCTTTATATGGCCGGTAAGTCCCCATATAATAGTCTGCAGTCAAATATTTGAACCCATCAGGAGGGATTAGTGGCAGCTTTGGCCGACTATTGGCACAGCATAGGGACGATGTACAAAAACCGGATCAGTACCTTACCCCAGCGCACTGTCCGTAGAGTGCTGGCTGTGCTGTTACTGCTGTGGATGGTACTGTCGTTGGCGGCGCTGGCGGGGGTGTTGTTTTCCAGCGGCGAAACACCCATGGCTGCGCAACAGAGCGCCACAAATGTGGCGCCAGCAGCCGATAATAGCGGCCCTAATCTCGCAGCACTGCAGTCACTCAATTTGTTTGGTCAGGCCGGTACCGCGACGGCGAATGCTGAACCGACTGCGGTTCGTGACGAAGTCGAGCTCAATGCCAGTAAAACCCAGTTAAACTTGTCTTTGGAAGGGGTGGTAACCGCGTCATCGCAGCGCGGTGCGCTGGCCTTTATTGTCTATCAGGGGAAGCAGGCCCAGTACTATATCGGTGACAAACTGCCGGTGGGCAATCGCGTCACGTTAGTTAAAGTATTAGCTGACCATGTTATTCTCGACAACGGCGGGCGCTACGAGTCTTTGTGGTTATACGATAAAGAGAAAAATAGCCGCGCGGGTACTGCGGGGACAGCCAAGAAGAAGTCGATTAACGCCAGTAAAAAACCGCTTAAAATCGCCGACAAACGCACCGACAAACGGGCCACTGCGCTGGCCAAAGATTATCGTCAGCGCTTGTATAAAAACCCGCGCTCGCTGGCCGAGGTATTACGCATTGTGCCAGCCAAAAAAAATGGCCAGCTGATAGGCTACAAGGTCAGTCCCGGCAAGGACAGCAGTCAGTTCCAGCAGTTGGGATTCGAGCCCGGAGACGTAGTGACCAGTATCAACGGTATTTCTCTCGATGAACCTTCCAAGGCACTGGAGATCTATAAACTGATGCGCTCTGCCCGCCAGGCAAACTTCAGTATCAATAGAGGCGATGCGTCGATGGATATAGTCGTGTCACTGGAAGACAATAATAATAGTTAGAGTAGCTATTATAAATACATTGGTTAAATAATAGAGATAGTGTACATGAGCAGTTTGTTTTTTCGACTTTTGACTGTTGCAACAGTAGTTGTTACCGGTAGGCGCCGCGACTGTCGCTCGGTGCAGCTAAGCAAAAAAATGGCAGTTGTACTGATGGCCGTAGTTGTCGGTTTTAACTTTCCGTTAGCGGCCCAGCAGGCCAGTACACAATCTGCTAATACGGCCAGTGGAGAGAAAACCTGGACGGTTAATTTCAAAGAGACCGACATCCAGGAGATTGTTCGTTTTGTCGCCAATACCCTCGGCAAGACCATGATTGTTGACCCCAAGGTAAAGGGTAAAGTGCAGGTTATCTCTTCCGAGCCGGTCAATGCACAGCAGCTATACCAATTGTTTTTGTCCATTTTGGAAGTACAGGGTTTTGCCGCGGTGGAATCCGGTGATGTGGTGCGGATTGTGCCTGCTAAAAATGCCCGCACCTCACCGGTGGACGTTATTGGCAGCGGTAGCAACGCTTTAGATCCAGATAGCAGCAAGGTGGTAACCCAAGTTATTCAGCTGGACAATATCTCCGCAGCGAAGTTGATTCCGGTACTGCGCCCGCTGGCGCCACAGCAGGCGCATATGGCGGCTTATGCACCCAGTAATGCGATTATTATTTCCGATACCTCGGCCAATATTGCCCGTATACGTAAAGTGATCGAGAGTATCGATCTGTCGGCCGTTCAAAAAACCGATATTATTGTGTTGGAATACGCCTCCGCCGACGAAGTTGTCAGTATGTTGGGTAAGCTACAAAAAAGTGAAAAAGCCAAAGGTCGGGCGGAGAGTAAAGAGTTAATGTTAGTCGCTGACAAGAGAACAAACAGCGTGCTGGTCAGCGGCGACGAGTTGGAGCGGGCGCGTATCAAATCGCTGATTGTGCATTTGGATACACCGCTGGTGCAAAATGGCAATATTAAGGTTGTGTACTTGAAGTACGCGCTGTCGACCGATTTGGCTGCGATATTGAGCAAAGTGGTGTCGAATATGGAGCGCATGGGCGGCTCCGTAAAGGGAAAAACCGCGAAAAATAGCGGAGCTACAGTCGAGGCGGACGAGGGTACTAATTCGCTTATCATTACCGCCGAGGCCGACGTGATGCAGTCGTTGCTATCAGTGATCGAGCGCCTGGATATTCGGCGGGCGCAGGTGTTGGTCGAGGCGATCATCGTGGAGCTCACTGAGGGTGACGACCACGATCTGGGTATTGAATGGCTTTTTACCAACGACAGTGGCCTATACGGCAGCTCGTCCCGGGCGGGGTTGGCCGGTGCCACCGCCGCCTCGGTATTTACCGCTGACGACGATGCCTCGGCGGCCCAGGCAAGTCTAGGAGAAACACTGGCGTCTATTCCGGGCCAGGTGCTGGGTTTTGGCAGCATTGATGACGACCTAAGTTTTAACGTGGTGATCAACGCGCTGAAAACCAATAAAAAGGCCAATATTTTGTCGACTCCCTCGCTGCTGACACTGGATAACGAGGAGGCCTCGATCGTAGTCGGTGAGAGTATTCCTTTTGTCACCGGCTCCTATACCTCTACGGGTAGTTCTACCAATCCTGACAATCCCTTTCAGACTGTGGAGCGGGAGAATGTAGGTATCACCCTCAAAATCACCCCTCAGATCAACGAGGGCGATTCGGTGATTTTGGCGATTTCCCAGGAGGTGTCTAATGTTCAGGGCACCGCTGCACTCAATAGTAATGTCATCACCAGCGAGCGAAAAATTGACACCAAGGTACTGGCCAACAACGGCCAGACGATTGTGCTGGGGGGGCTGATCGAAGACAACGTAACTGAAGAGGTGCAGAAGGTGCCAATACTGGGAGATATTCCGGTATTGGGGGCGTTATTTCGCAGCACGGCGGTTAATGTGGGTAAAAAACACCTGGTGGTTTTTCTAAAGCCGACCATCGTGCGGGACAACCGGACCATGGACCGAGCCACCGCCAGCAAGTATAAATATATCCGCAAAATGCAGATAGAAGAGATTAACGGCGGTGTCGATTTGATCGACGACGGCAGCTTGCCACTACTGCCGGAGTGGCAGCAACAGATCGAACAGTTGCAGCAGTTGCAGCAGTTGCAGCAAGAAGACGCACGGGCCGGAGCCACTAACTAGCATGACTACCGCCCCCCGCAGCCAGCGCGAAGACGTTACCGAGTTGATGGCTAAGACACCGAGCCTACAAGAGGGCGAGCAGACCGGTAACCGCCTGCCTTTCACCTTCGCCCAAAACCACGGTGTATTATTGAGCTGGCAGGAGCAGCGCCCGCGTATTTTACACCGCCGGGGATTGAGTCTGGCGGTCTTAGCAGAACTCAGCCGCAGCTTGGATCAGGTATTTAGCACCGAAGAGTTGTCCGATGCCGAATTTCAGCGCCAGTTGAGTCGCAGCTACCAAAAAGATAACCGAGAGGCGGTGCAGGTGGCTGAGGATATGGGGGCCGATATCGATCTCAGTCGGTTGGCCGACGCGATTCCCGATACCGCCGACTTAATGGACACCGAAGACGACGCACCGGTTATTCGACTCATCAACGCGATTTTGTCCCAGGCAGTGCGCGAACAAGCCTCGGATGTACATATTGAAACCTTCGAAGACAAACTAGTAGTACGCTTTCGCATTGACGGTGTGCTGACCGAAGTGCTGTCACCTAAGCGTATGTTGGCACCCTTGTTAGTGTCGCGGTTAAAGGTGATGGCCAAGCTAGACATCGCCGAGAAGCGAGTACCTCAGGATGGTCGTATCTCCATCCGCCTGGCTGGTCACGCCGTCGACCTGCGAGTGTCTACCATTCCTTCGACGCACGGCGAGCGGGTGGTGTTACGGTTGTTGGATAAACAAGCGGGACAGCTGGAACTCGATCAATTACAGATGGGCCCGGCGGTTGGCGACGACTACAAGAAAGCGCTGAAGGCTCCCCACGGCATCATTTTGGTAACCGGTCCCACCGGCTCCGGCAAGACAACCACGTTGTACGCCGGCCTCAGCCATATCAACGACAGCAGCTGCAATATACTGACCATCGAAGACCCGGTGGAATACCTGCTGCCCGGTATCGGCCAGACCCAGGTCAGCCCCAAGGTTGATATGACCTTTGCCCGCGGGCTCAGGGCAATCCTACGGCAGGACCCCGATGTGGTCATGGTGGGAGAGATTCGGGACACCGAAACCGCGGAGATAGCCGTACAAGCTAGCCTGACCGGCCACCTGGTACTGTCGACTCTGCACACCAATACCGCCGTCGGCGCGATTACCCGACTGCAGGATATGGGGGTAGAGCCGTTTTTACTGTCCTCCAGTATTATTGCGGTAATGGCCCAGCGCCTAGTCAGGGTACTGTGCCCACACTGCCGTGAGAGCTACCGGCCGGTGGCCAGTGAGCGGGAGTTACTGGGGCTGGGAAGTGAGCACGACGAGGTTGAGTTGTTCCGGGCCTGCGGCTGCGACTATTGCAATAACAGCGGCTATCGTGGACGCACCGGTATTTATGAGCTTATTCTTGTCGATGATCAAATGCGCACTCTTATACACGAGGGTAGAGGCGAACAAGAACTGATTGCCGAGGCCCGCAAACATTCCATGGGTATCAAAGACAGCGGCCGTGATCGCATACTCAAGGGTGAAACTACAGTAGCGGAGGTGCTGCGGGTAACCGCGGCATAATACGGTGCAGCTCACTGTCCTCAATAGTACTTCGCTAACGGTCGCACGGCCCCGGGGTTGCAGTTAATGGCGGCCTATAGCTATAAAGCACTGGCTGGTGACGGCAAGATGGTCAAGGGCTTGTTGGAGGGTGACTCCGAGCGCCAGGTGCGCGGCCAGCTGCGTCAGCGCCAACTTAAACCCGTTAGCGTCACGGTAGCCGCAGAAAACACCGTCGCCAAAACCAAGAGTAGTGGCTTTGGTAATTTATTTCAGCGCCGAGTCAGTCAGGGAGATCTGGCCCTTATTACTCGGCAGATGGCCACCCTAGTACAGTCCAACATGCCGCTGGACGAAGTCCTCACCGCTACTGCCCAGCAGGCGCGCAGGCCGGGTATCAAAAGTTTGATGTTGCAGGTGCGGGCCCGAGTGCTGGAAGGTTACAGTCTGGCCTATGCCCTGGGTGACTTTCCGCAGGTGTTTAGCGAAATGTACTGCTCGATGGTTAAGGCCGGCGAGCACGCGGGATTTTTAGGTCAGGTGCTGGAACAGCTGGCGGAGTATACGGAGAATAACCAGTACACCCAGCAAAAATTAAAAGGGGCGATGATTTACCCGATAGTACTGATGGTATTGTCGGTGGCGGTTATCGGCGTGTTGATGGTGTACGTGGTGCCCGATTTAGTGGGAGTGTTTAGCCATACCGATCAGGAATTGCCGGGGCTGACTAAATTTGTTATTGCTGCCAGTGACTTTTTACAGCTCTACTGGTGGCTGTTATTAGCCGGTTTGTTGGCCGTGCAGTTGATATGTCAGCAGTTGTTAAAATCGCCTAAACGCCGGGGGCTGTGGCATAAGCTGCTGTTAAAAATACCGTTGATCTCGGGTTTTATAACGTCCATGGACACCGCGCGCTTTGCCTCGACTCTCAGTATATTAACCACCAGCGGGGTTCCGCTGCTGGAGGGCTTGCATATCGCCGGGGCGGTACTGAGCAATTTGGAGCTGCGGGCGGCCAGCGCAGAGGTTGCGCAGTCGGTGCAGGAGGGATCCAGTCTTAATCGCGCGCTGTCCCGGGCCGAGGTGTTTCCGCCGATGATGGTGCATATGGTGGCCAGCGGCGAAGCCAGTGGCGAGTTGGAAACGATGCTGGCTCGCTCCGCCCACAATCAACAGCGGGAACTGGATATGACGCTCAATAATCTAATGGCTATTTTTGAGCCCTTGATGATTATAGTGATGGCCGCGGTCGTGTGTAGCATCGTGTTTGCGATACTATTGCCGATTATTGAAATGAACAACTTGGTCGCCTAGCCAGGTCTAGGGCCCGCGATGGCCCAGCCTGTGAAATTAACAATTTAACCATGGAAAACACAGTGATCATGCAAAACAAACGTCGACTAACCGGTTTTAGTTTAATTGAAATAATGGTGGTACTGGTCATTATCGGGCTGCTGGTCAGCGTAGTGGCGCCCAATGTATTAGACCGGGCCGACGACGCTAGGTTACAGAAGGTCGACGCCGACTTTAAAGCCATCGAAACCACGTTGAAAATCTATCGGCTGGACAATTACAACTACCCCACTGGCGAACAGGGGCTGGAAGCGTTGGTTGAAAAGCCAAGCATAGAACCGCTGCCGGTCAATTGGAAAAAGAATGGCTATTTAGAGACAATGCCGGTAGATCCCTGGGGCAGAACTTATCTGTACCTCAATCCCGCCGAGTACAGCGAGCGTGAATACGATTTATTCACCTTGGGTGCAGATGGTGTTACTGGGGGTGAGGACCAAAACGCCGATCGCGGCAACTGGATGGGTGCCGGTGGCGAGGGATAGTGAAATACCGGTGTCACTGTTGCCCTCGGCGAACACGGCAATAGGCTTTAGTCTGATCGAGCTGCTGGTGGTACTGCTAATTGTCGGTCTGGGTATGAGTATGTTGAGGGTTAGTTTTTCCGGCTCCGATGGCTACCAGCTGCGGGTAGAGGCCAAGCAATTTGCCAATGGCACGGCACTGATGGCTGAAGAGGCGGTAATGGCAAACAGGCAGTGGGGGGTCGATATCTATCGCTTCCAGGACGAGGACTCACCCAGTGCTGATCCCGAACGCTTTGGCTATCGTTGGTTGGTGCGTAATGAACAGGGCCTGTGGCTGCCGGGCAATGACAATATCCGACAAAACGAGTTTTCCTTTGGCCCCGGTATAGGCTTGCTACTGGAGTTGGATCGGTCCGGCCAGGAGCACGATATCGAATTTAAACAGCGGGTTATTGATCCCGACAGTCAGATCAACGCTGATTTGGCGGAGGGCGATTCCTTGCAACAAGAGCCACTAATACCCGAGTTGTGGCTGCTGTCCAGTGGCGAGATGACCGAATTTTCACTGCAGTTATTCGACCGGGAAAATCCAGATATGCGGGCCCATATTCGCGGCGACGTACTCGGCAGAGTCAGCTTGGATCCTCAAGATAACGCCGATGCCTTGTAATCCGATTAGTGCTATAAGTGCCGAAGCGGGCAAAGTGGCTAGCCGAGGTTTTACCTTGGTCGAGGTGATGGTGGCACTGCTCATAGTCGCGGTGGCGATCTCGGCGCTGCTATTTCAGATGATGAGTAATATTGACAGTACCGCCCATCTGCGAGACAAGACCATCGCCCACTGGGTGGCATTGAATCAGTTGGAGTTGCTCTATCTGGAAAATGCGCAAGGCAACAAACTGGTACAGCGGGAGCGCAGCGGTAAGGTAGAAATGGCGAGCCGCGAGTGGTATTGGCGTATTAATCCGCAGCCGTCCCTGGCTGAAGGCTTTGAGCAAATTGCGGTCAGTGTCAGCACCGAGGAAGGCGATGATACATCGGTGGTAACGGTGATGGGACTGATTGATCAGTTCCACTGTGCTAAACCGGGCTGTCGCTAATGTTGAGTGTTCGGTGGGCAGGGCCCAGGGTAGGGGGGTTTACCCTAATCGAAGTGATGCTGGCCATGGCCATTACCGCTTTTATTGCGGTACTGGCCTACAGTGGGCTCAATACCTCGATCACTGCCGCTGAGCGACTCGAATTACAGGCCCAGCAAATTGCCTCTATTCAATTGCCGCTCACCATTTTGGAGCGGGATATTCGCCATATCGTCAACCGCGGCATCGTCGACGAATACGGTGACGAGGTGGCGGCGCTATCCGGGGGCAGCTTTGACGAATTTCCGCTGATATTGACCCGCATGGGATGGGCGAATCCACGCCAGCAGGCCCGGGGTGAGTTGCAACGGGTGCGCTACCGGCTGCAGGACGAAGAGTTGTGGCGGGAAAGTTGGCCGGTGCTAGATCGCGTCAGCCTAGAGGCCGGGCACCAGGACAGCAAACTGTTGGGCGGTGTATTGCGCGTGGAATTGGCGTTTTTAGACCCCGGCGCCAGCGGCGCTGCACAGGGTGTGCTGGGGGGCGAGTGGAGCGAGCGCTGGCAGCGCGATTCAAGCTTGCCACTGGCGGTGGAAGTGTTGCTGGAAATCGAGGGTTTTGGGGAGGTTCGGCGTGTTTTTTCCATTCCCATCCAGTAACCGGCGGTCATCACAAGATGGTGCGGCATTGATCCTGGCACTGTTGGTGGTGGTGGTGGTGACCCTGTTGGCCAACAGCCTGGCAGGAGACTTTCTGGTGACCTTTCGACGGGTTGAAAACCAGTTGTTGAGCCAGCAAGCGCATGCCTATTTACGCGGCAGCGAGGGACTGGCTAGATCAGCACTGCAGGCGGATTACAGGCAGTCGCCGGGATGGGACCACCGCAGTGAGGGCTGGCTGGATAATCGTCAGGAATTTCCCCTCGAGCAGGGTGTCATCAGTGGCACAGTGTGCGATTTGCAGGGGCGCTTTAATCTCAACTCGCTTATCGGGGCAGCGGTCTCGGGGGATGGCCGTAGAGAATACAGTCCGGCCCAGGCGATGTTTATTCGACTACTGCAAACCCTGGAATCCACCTTAGAACAGCCTGTTAGCCAGTTGCAGGCCGAGCAGATAACCAATGCCATTGCCGACTGGATCGACAGCGACGACAAGGTTACCGCCAATGGTGGCGCCGAAAGTGGCCACTACTCGGGGCTAGATATGCCCTACCGGGTGGCCAATAAGCCGCTGCTGAGTGTCTCTGAGCTGCGCTGGATAAAAGGTATAGAGGCGCCGTTACTGCAGGCACTGACACCCCATGTGGCGGTGCTGCCGGAGGGTAGCTCGATCAATATCAACAGCGCCACAGTCAACATCATCCAAAGTATCAACGAGCCCGGTAATTTACAGCCGATTAGCCAGCAAGAGGCACAGTCGATTGTGGTGCAACGTGATGGTGAGATCGACACTAGCAGTGCCGGTAGTATTAACGGCAGCGGGCCCCAGGGATTTGCTGAGGTGGCAGATTTTGTCGCGCTGCACCCGGGGGAGGGGTTGGATATCGACGCCTTGGGGGTGAGCAGTGATTACTTTCTATTAGACTCCGCTATTGTGTTTATGGAACGACAATTTCGTCTGTACAGTGTGCATTATCGGGATCCCGACAACGGCCGCGTTCGCACTATTGCCCGTGCCCCCAGTGGGCTGGGTGAGTGTGTAGTACCGTAGTCACAAAAATAGTGCCGCAGTCGCAATAATAGTGGCTCGGTCTCAACAATAGTGGCGCGGTCTCAACGATAGTGACCGCAGTGACGTATTGCAGTAGGCTGCAGGCTTGGCGCGCGGCGTCGGGCCGTGCGGCAATGTGTTGTTTAAACAAAAAAGAGAGTGCTGTGACCTCAACATTAATGATTAAGGCCTGTGGTATAGGCAATTTTGAATGGCTGCCACTGGGGCCAACACCTTCCGTAGCGGTAGTCGGTGACAGCGAGCACCTGGCCCAGGCACTGGTGGCGGGGCAGCGCAGTATCATGGTGGTGCCCGGTGATCGTATTAGCTTTCGTCAATTGGACTTTGATCCGGCGGAGCGAAAAATGCTTGCCCAGACGCTACCTTATAGCCTTGAAGAAGAGTTGATCGACGACGTCGAGACACTGCACTTTGCGCTGGCGCCACCAGCGGACAATACGGTGCCCGTCGCCATCGTTGCCCGGGGTCAGATTGATAGTTGGCTGTCCTCGCTGGCCGCGCAATCCCTTGAATTGCAGCAGCTCATTCCCGAACTGTATCTTATTCCGCGTCGCGCCCACTGCTGGAGCCTGTTGTTAGAGGGCGATCGCTGGACTGTGCGAACGGGGCCCCAGCATGGTCTGACTGTCGCCGCAGACACCGCACCACTGGCACTGCAATTGCTGTTAGACGAGTCGGAGTCGTTGCCCCAGGCCCTGGATATTTACGGTGCCGGTACCGGGCAGCAAGCCGTTACCGCCAAGTTGCCGGATTTACTACGTGGGATCAGCCATTTTTGCGATGAGGACTACTGGCCGATGGCAGCATTGGCCGCCGCTGGTGATACCGGCAACTCCTCGGTGCAGCTGGATTCCTTTGCGCCAATCAATTTGCTGCAGGGAGACTATGCGCCCAAATTACCCTGGGCAAAATGGTGGTCTAGTTGGCGTGTTACCGGTGGGCTACTACTGGCTGCGATCGCAGTGGGTTTGGGTAGCAGTTACAGTCAAGTAGCGCTGTTACAGCAGCGCAATATCGAACTGCGCCAGGACATAGAGCTGGCCTATCGCAGCGTGGTGCCTAGGGGGGCGGTGTTGGACGCGGAGAAACAACTGGCGCGTAAAGTAGCTGCGCTGCAGGGTAACAGCGGCACGGGTTTTATCGCTCTACTCAATCAAATTGGCACGGTACTGGCGGCAAGTAAGGGACTCAGTTTACAAAGCTTGAACTACAGCGGTGGTCAAAGTGAGGTGCGTATTACCCTGCTGGCAGACGACTTTGTCGACGTAGAAAAAGCGCGGGTCGCGCTAGAGGCCGAGGGGCTCAGCGCCGAGTTAAGTGGCAGCAGCGCCCAGGGCAATAAGACCCGGGCCCGACTGAAAATTAGAGGTTAAGTCGATGCAATTTTTACAACAGCAAAAGCAGTGGTTTGACAAGCTCAGTAGCCGGGATCAACTGAGCGTGCTCGCTGGCGCGGTGGCGGTAGCTCTGTACGTATTGATAGTTATGTTGTGGCTGCCGCTTAGCGCGCAGCAACAATCGCTGCTGCAGCAAAATGAACAGGCGGCCCTCAGCCTGCGCAGTGTCGAAGCACTGGCGCAGCAATACAAAACTCTCGATGGTGGTGGGGCGAAAAAAGCGGCCGGTGGCGGTAAAAGAAATCTAACAAGTTTGATTGATCGGCTAGTAAAAGCTAACAATTTGAAAATGAAACGCTTCCAACCGTCGTCAACGGGCGATGTGCAGCTGCGTTTTGAAAACTCGCCTTTTAACAGTATTGTTAACTTGTTAAACCAACTGGAAACCGACAACAGTATTGCAATCAAAGACCTGTCTATTAGCCCCGGCAGCGCTACCGGCATGGTCGACATATCGGTTCGCCTAAGTGGTGGTGCCTAAGTGCTGGTAAGCAGTTTGAAGTGGGTGTTAGTCGTGTTGTTACTGACGCTGTTGGGGCTGGTAACAGGCTTGGTACTGCTACCGGCCACCGTTGTCCCGCTGGCTATAGACTACGCCACAGAACGCGGACTCATTGCACACAACAGTCCCAAGATAGCCTTTACTCAGTTGTCGGGAACGCTTTGGGATGGCCACTCGACCAATGCAGTCTTGACTGTAGACGGCGGCACTATTGATCTTGGCAGCTTGAATTGGCAGCTGGACGCAAAGACCCTACTGCAACGCTCGCTGTCGGTGCAATTGCAGACAAGCACCCGTGATCAGCAGTTACAGGCCCATATTGTCGCCGATGAGCAGGGCACTATTATCATCGAAAGTGCCGAAGGCCATCTGCAAGTCGCGCTGTTAGAACCCTGGATACCGCTGTTGGTGGGCGGCAAGCTGGCCTTTGTTATCGATCATTGGGTATTTCAGGATAATAAACTGGTTGATCTTAGCGGTGTGCTCAACTTTGAAAGTTTGGATTGGTTGGGCGGTGATCAAGCCATGGCGCTGGGTAGTTATTTGGCCCATTTGTCGATGCGTGGGTCGCAGATGGTGGTAGACATAGACGACTTTGATGCCAGTCTGGGGGTCGCCGGTTCTATTGTGCTTAACCCCAGCGGCAGCTATCACTTTGCCGCCAGATTGCAGCTTAGAGAGGCTCTGGCGCCAGAGGTGGCTGAGTCAATTGCATGGTTTGGCAAAAAAGCGAGCAACGGCGATATTTTGATCGACAGTCGTGGCAGTCTTTAAAAACTGCCGATGTCGAGTGAGCTCCGCCTAGCCCTCTTCGGCTTCGCGCATACGCTCCAGTCGATCTTGCTCTTCGGCAAAGGCGGCTTTGATTTCCAGTAGCACGCCATCGACATCGGCCGTATCGGCGGTGTCTTCGAAATTGCCTGTCAATACGGTGTCGACTAACAATTCGGCATTCTCATACAGCTCCCACATCTCTTTGGCGTATTGACTGTCCAGCAGCTGCGGTGCGTACTGGCCGTAGTACTGGGTCATATTGTTGACATCGCGCTCAAACATTTCGTAGGCATTGTTATTGGCTGCGGCATCGACTGCCTGGGGCAAATCGATAATCACCGGCCCGTAGTCGTCTACCAGTACATTAAATTCTGACAAGTCGCCGTGTACTATACCGGCGATTAACATCAGTTTGACATAGTTCATCATAGTGACGTGGTCTTCTTGCGCCTGCTCTGCGGTCATCGACACATCGTTAAGCCGTGGCGCTACGGCGCCTTCACCGTCAGTCACCAACTCCATAAGCAGCACGCCGTCGAAACAGCCAAAGGGCTCCGGCACGCGCACACCGGCAGCCGCCAATCGGTAAAGGGCGTCTACTTCGGCATTCTGCCAGGTGTCTTCCTGCTGCTTACGGCCGTATTTCGAGCCTTTTTCGATGGCTCTGGCGCGGCGGCTGTTTCTCTGCTTGCGCCCCTCCTGGTACTTAACCGCCTGCTTGAAACTGCGCTTGGCGGCCTCTTTATACACTTTCGCGCAGCGAATCTCGGTACCGCTTCTAACCACGAAAACAGTGGCTTCTTTGCCGCTCATTAGCTGACTGAGCACTTCGTCGACCAATCCGTCATCTACCAGCGGTTGGATACGTTTTGGGGTTTTCATCAGGTCCTTATACTGTGCCAGAGCACAGAATTAAATTGCGTTGTGGGGATAGATTATGGGAAAAGAAACACATTTTTTCAACTATCCAGCGCCGATTATACAGTGCTTGGTATTGTTGCGGGCAATCCGTTGAAAATACTTTGCTGCAGCGGTGACATTAATCGCCCTGAGCAGCCCAATAGTGGCCCAATTGATTGTTTTTCGCTGGCGCTGCGCAGATTACCGTCGTTGAACAGTCTTATCGTCAGACTGTGTGGCCTAACACGATGGCACAGGGGGGTAAATATAAGCCGGTACTAATCCAAGGCCAACCCAGTGCCAATCCGGTACATAACCCAGTACTAATCCAGTACATAACCAGTTCAAGCCTTGTTGGCGGTGGCTGCAAACGCGCGCGCCGGGCTATTGCTGCGGTTGCCGGCTTAACGCAGCAAGCCTATGGCTATTAACACTGTTGTTAGTGAGGTTTTTCCTCTAGGATATCGCGCTCAATAGAGCACTTGGAGAAGTCGTCATGTCCGCCACCTTGTCAGCAGCCCAGTCCGAATCCTATGAACTCAGCAACCGTTTTATCCACGCCAACGGTATCGACTTTCACTATCAGTTGCAGGGGCAAGAGGGCAACCCAGTTTTGGCTTTGGTCAATATGGCAAGCGCCAACCTGACCACCTGGGAGCCAGTCATGGCCGATTTACTACTCCACTACCGGGTGTTGCGCTTTGATATTCGCGGTACCGGCAAGAGCGGTTGGGGGGGAGACGATGCGTTCACTTTCTCCCAATACGCCGACGATCTAATGGCGATTATGGATAGCCTAGGGATTGAACAGGCCTTTGTGTTGGGAGTGGCCTACGGCGCCAGAACAGCGGCCCAGTGCGCCCTGCGCCATCCGCAGCGGCTGAGCGGTTTGGCGCTGTTTGATGTAGCGCTAACGCCGCCGGTAGAGCAGGGCGGTCAGCGCGAGCTGGCGGCCGAGGCCCGCAGGTTGTTGCTTGAAGCCGGCGAGCCGGTGCTGACTCCGCGCAAATCTTGGCGTTTCTACGAGGACCGAGAGGCCGCGTTAAAAGCCCATACCGCCCACCAACAAGAGCCTGACACCTCTGAGATGTTGGGCCAGCTGAACGTGCCTGTACTGGTGGCCTGTGGCCGCCAAGATATGAATCTAGCGGAGGCGCAACGCATTGCGGCGGCGATCCCGGGCAGTCAGTTCAAGCTGATGGAAATGACCGGGCATGGCTCACTGATGTTTCGGCCCGGTTTATTTGCCCAGTTGGTCAATAACTTTAAAAGTGAATTGACGAGCGCCTAAGCGGCGCCAACAGCGTAGCCGTAGTTGCGGAGGGTAGGAGATTCGATGACAGAAAAAAAACCACGCTACTTCGAACAGCCGGAACAAGACGAGGCACCGCTGGGCTTTTGGCGTATTGTACTGGTGGTAATAAGCACCCACTTAGGGGTGCGGTCGCGGCAGCGGCGCGAAGAAGACTTTCGCCGCGCCAATGGGCTGCATATTTTTATCGCAGGCATTATCTACTTTTTGGCACTGTTAGCGGGCCTGGTGTTATTGGTCAACAGTATAGGCTAGGCGGGTAACAACAGCGTGAACAGGGCTCCACCCAGTGGCGATTGCGCTATGCTTAATTGTCCCTGGTAGCTGCTGACAATATCGTTAACTACATCCAGGCCGATACCTTGGCCGGGGCTTTTTTGGTCCAGACGCTGACCGCGTTGTAAAACCGAGTCCCGCAGCGATTCGTCGATGCCGTCGCCGTCGTCGTGAATCTGCAGTCGCAGCATACCTTGGTGTTGGTCGGCGCAAATTTTGACCCGCCGCTGACAGGCCTTACAGGCGTTGTCGGCGATATTGCCCAGCACCTCCATCAGGTCCCGCTTGTCACCGAGGAAATGCGCGGCCGCGTCCACCTGCTGCTCGATAGCGATGGCCTTGCCGGCGTAAACCTTGCCCAGGGCGGTACTTAGCTGCGTCACTACCGGTGCTACCGGTATCCGCTCACTGAGGGTATTAGGAGCCGCTATGACCGCCCGCTGCAGTTGGTGAGTGATAATATCCTCCATGCGCTGACTTTGCTGTTCGATCAGCCGGTGGGAGTCATCTCTGGCGCCGGTTTCCAGCTCCACCCGAATCACCGCTAGCGGCGTTTTTAAACTGTGGGCCAGATCGGCGAGGGTATTTTGATAGCGTTCACGCTGTTGCTGTTCGGTGTCGATAAGGGCATTGAGGTTGCGGCTAAGGCCCTGAAGCTCAACCGGGTAGTGGCCTTTTAAATGCTGTTGCTGACCGTTTTCAATCGCCTTAATATCCCGCGCCAAGCGCCGCAATGGTAGCGTGCCCCAGCGTAGTACAATCATTAGCGCGGCCACCAGCGCCAAGGCACCGATGGTTAGCAATCGGGCAATTGAGTTTTGAAACTGGGCTATCTTGGCCAGGGTAGTGGCGCTGTCCTCGAGCACGGTAAAGGTGATGATTTGCGGTACATCGTCAATAATTTCCCATTCTACGGTGTAGTGGGAGAGGTAGTAGTCGTTGCTATGGGCAAATTCGCTATGCCCCGGTGCGGCGCTGCCCATGGCGGTCATTGTTGCGGGCAACACCAGCTCGTTAGCGGAGTAGGAACGCCACAACACCTGTCCGGCGCGATCGTGTATTACGCCGTACAGTCCCGATTGCTTTTCGTCAAAGCGCGGTTCCCGCAATGTATCGGGCATGGCGATGGCGTCATCGGCAACCGTGGCAGCGGACAATAAAATATAGTTTTGCAGTTGCAGTTGTTCCCATTTGGACTCATAGGTATTGCTGATATAGGCCTGGTCGACGGCGTAATACACCAGCCCAAAAAATAGCCCCAGCAATAATAGGCTGGCTATAAGCAAGCGACCGAACAGGGAATTGGGCACGGTGTGTTATTGCTCGGCCGGGCTTGGCTGCAGATTAAAGCGGTAACCCTGGCCACGTACTGTTGCTATGGGTTTGAGGGTGCCACTGGGGTCTATTTTCTTCCGCAGCCGGCCAATAAATACCTCGATTACATTGCTGTCACGATCGAAGTCCTGGTCGTATAAATGCTCTGTTAGCTGGACCTTGGAGATAACCTTACCGGCATTGTGGGCGAGATATTCTAAGGTGTTGTACTCGTAACTGGTGAGCTCCATCAGATCATCGTTGATCGTTGCGCTCTTGGCTGCAGTATCGATAGACAGCGGCCCAAAGTGCAACCGCGGGCTGGCATTGCCGACACTGCGGCGCAGTAACGCGTTAATGCGGGCAATTACTTCCTCTAGTTGAAAGGGTTTTACCACGTAGTCGTCGGCGCCGGCCTCCAGGCCCTCGACCTTGTCCTGCCAATCGCCCCGCGCGGTGAGCACCAGCACCGGATAGTCCTTGCCGCGATCGCGCAATTGGCGAATCAGTTCGATACCCGGTAGTTCTGGCAGCCCCAAATCGATAATAGCCAAATCGTAGTCGTATTCTAGCCCCATAAACAGCCCGTCGCGGCCATCGGCTGCGGTATCGACCGCGTAACCGTGTTTGACCAGGGCTTTTTGCAGTTGCTCGCGCAGATGTTGTTCGTCTTCGACTATCAGTAGTCTCATGGCAATATTCTCATGGCGTAGTTGACTTGTAGCGGGCGGCGGGTTGCCAGTCAGTTTATCAGTTCAGTGAATAAAAAGGATCATTTCTGTGGCTAGCGGCTCTTGCCGGCGCAGGCTTTGCGGGCGGTGCTAGCTTGCTTTTTTTTACAGTAATTGCGAGACCCCTTACCCAGACACCAGCTCTTGCGGTTGTTCCAGGCGGAGATGTCTTTGCGTTTGTTATTAGAACACAGCACCACATAGTGCGAATAAACACTATTGCCGGTGACCACGTCCTCGACAAAACGGATGCTGGTGGGCTTGGCGGCGAGACTAGTGTGGGCGAACAATAACACCAGGGCGCCGACAAGGGCTTTGGAAAGCCGTGTCCGCCAAAGCTGGCTCATGGTATCACTCCTGTGTTGACAATTTACGGCCGTTGTCTTGGTCGGTGGTACAGGCGGTGAGGTCATAGTGCTGTTAGCTCATCGCTGTATGTTGGCTGACTTCAATGGTAGCTATTGTGCCGTGGCTAAACTTAACCCCAGCTGAACCGTTTTCCGGTGAGTGAGTGGGCGACGCGCAAGCGACAATGGTTGCGGGATAAAAGCAGCAGGACAATAGTAGTGGGGCAGTAGTAGTAGGACAGTGGCTGCAGAATGTACGGCGCTGCGTTATACTTGCTCGCTTTCTCGCAACCGCTTTTGAGTCATCTTCTTATGTCCAATATTATTAATACGTCGCCCTATTGGAGTGATTTCGTCCAGCAGTTACAGCCCTATGTGCCCGGGGAACAGCCCAAAGTCGCGGATTTGATCAAACTCAATACCAACGAGAATCCCTATCCGCCTTCGCCTAGGGTGCTTGAGGTATTTTCTCGGGATTTGCTCGATCAACTGCGACTGTATCCCGATCCCAATTCGACGAGTCTTAAGCAGGCACTGGCGCAGCATAGCGGCCTAGAACAAGACAATGTTTTTGTTGGCAATGGCTCCGACGAAGTGCTGGCGCTGGCTTTTATGACCTTTTTTAAACAGTCGCAGCCACTGTTATTTGCCGATATCAGTTACAGTTTTTATCCGGTTTATTGCAATCTGTTTGCTATCGAGCATGTGAAAATCCCCCTGCGTGAGGACTTTAGTCTGGCGGTTGCAGATTACCAGCGGCCCAATGGCGGTATTATTATTACCAATCCCAACGCGCCCACAGGCATTGGTCTTGCTTTGGATGAGATCGAATCACTGCTGGCGGCTAACAGTAACAGCGTGGTAATTGTCGATGAGGCCTATATCGATTTTGGCGACGATTGTACCAGTGCTATCGGACTGATCGAGCGCTACCCCAATTTACTGGTGGTACAGACCCTGTCTAAGTCGCGATCTCTGGCGGGGCTGCGGGTGGGTTTTGCCTACGGCAGTAAAGAATTGATTGCCGGTCTCGACCGGGTGAAAAATTCCTTTAACTCCTACCCCATCGATCGCATTGCCGAGGCGGCGGCGGTGGCATCGATAGAAGATAGCGATTATTTTGAGCAGTGCTGTGAGCGCACCATCGCTACTAGAGCCTGGACCTGCGAGCAGCTGCGTGGCCTGGGTTTCGAGGTATTGCCCTCCCAGGCTAACTTTATTATGGCCAAGCCCTCGGTGGTGCCGGCAGCGCAGCTATTCGAGACGCTGCGGGAGCACAAAATTTTGGTACGCTATTTTAACAAACCGCGAATAGACCAGTATTTGCGTATCAGCATTGGCAGTGACAGCGAAATGCAGGCTCTGGTGGCGGTTTTAAAACAGATTCACGGCAATAACGAGCGCTAGCCTTTACAAGCACAAAAGTTGTGGTAGAGTTGCGCGCTGCAAATATTACAGGTCGTCAAAAAACGCACTATCGTGTTGAATTGTCGACTATTATTTTCATGTGCGCTTTGGTAAGGCGCACCACTGAGCTAGGAAAACATCATGCCTGTTATTACTCTTCCCGATGGGAGCCAGCGCGCCTTTGATCAGGCCGTGACAATCGCTGACGTAGCCATGGATATCGGTCCGGGGCTAGCCAAGGCCGCCCTCGCGGGTAAAATCGATCAGCAGTTAGTCGACACCTCCTTTTTACTGGAAACAGACACCGAGCTGGCTATTGTCACCGAGCGCGACGAAGAGGGCATCGAGCTTATTCGCCACTCCACCGCTCACTTAATGGCGATGGCGGTGCAGGAGCTGTTCCCCGGGGTGCAGGTAACGATTGGCCCGGTTATAGACGATGGCTACTTTTACGACTTTGCCACCGGCCATAGCTTTAGCACAGAAGATTTGACCAAGATCGAAAAGCGCATGCTGGAGATCACCAAACAAGACATGCCTATTGAGCGGGTGGTGATGGACCGAGCGCAGGCGATCAAAACCTTTCGGGAAATGGGCGAAAATTACAAAGTGCAGATTATTGAAGATCTGCCCGAGTCAGAACCTATCTCTATCTACAAGCAAGGGCCCTGGATGGACCTGTGCCGGGGCCCGCATGTGCCCAGCACTGGCAAACTGAAGGCCTTTAAGCTGATGAAGGTAGCGGGGGCCTACTGGCGCGGCGACTCTAAAAACGAGATGCTGCAGCGAATTTACGGTACTGCCTGGACTAACAAAAAAGATCTGAAGGCCTATTTGCACCGACTGGAAGAGGCGGAAAAACGCGATCATCGCAAGCTGGGTAAAAAATACGATTTGTTCCATATGCAAGAAGAAGCCCCTGGCATGGTGTTTTGGCACCCCAAGGGCTGGAGCATTTACAATACCATTGAAAGTTATATGCGCCGCGAGCAGGTGCTTAACAACTACCAAGAGATTAAAACACCGCAACTGGTGGACCTGTCCCTGTGGGAAAAATCGGGCCACGCCGACAAATTTGGCGACGGCATGTTTACCCTGCAGGCAGACGAGCGCGAGTTTGCCATCAAGCCAATGAATTGTCCCTGTCACGTACAGGTGTTTAATCAGGGCCTGAAAAGCTACCGGGATTTACCGCTGCGACTGGCGGAATTTGGCTCCTGCCACCGCGACGAGCCCTCGGGTTCGCTGCACGGTATTATGCGGGTGCGTGGTTTTGTTCAAGATGATGCCCATATCTTTGCCACCGAGGCGCAGATACAGCCGGAAGTGGCCACCTTTATCGACTTTTTACACGCGGTGTACGCCGACTTTGGTTTTAGCGACGTGATTTATCGCCTGTCGACCCGTCCCGAGCAGCGGGTCGGAAGTGACGAGAGCTGGGACAAGGCAGAAAAAGCTTTGGCTCAAGCGTTAGACAGCAAAGGTTTACCCTGGGAAGAACTACCCGGTGAAGGTGCGTTTTACGGTCCCAAGATAGAATTTTCGTTGAAGGACAGCATTGGACGGATTTGGCAGCTGGGCACTATTCAGGTGGACTTTTCTATGCCTGGACGCCTCGACGCACAGTACGTAGCTGAGGATGGCTCGCGGCAAACACCGGTGATGTTACACCGAGCTATTCTTGGATCTTTCGAGCGATTTATCGGTATTTTGATCGAGCATTACGAAGGCGCGTTTCCAACCTGGTTGGCACCGACTCAGGCGGTTTTGGCCAATATAACGGACAAACAGAGCCCATATGTGAAAAAAATACAGGAATCCTTGAAAAATAGCGGATTTAGAGTGGATGCGGACTTGAGAAACGAGAAGATCGGCTTTAAAATCCGCGAGCATACAATACAGAAGGTTCCTTACCTGCTGGTAATCGGCGATAAGGAAGTTGAAACACAGACAGTAGCGGTACGTGCACGCAGTGGAGAGGATCTCGGTTCGATGTCTCTGCAGGCATTTGAAGTACTTCTCAACGATGACGTAGCGCGACGCGGTCGTGTTGTTTCTGAGCATTAATCAACGGAGAGATAACGATTAAGCAAAAAGGAAAAAGTAAGCGGGCAACCATCAATGATGAAATTGTTGCCACAGAGGTTCGACTGATAGGCGCCGAAGGCGAACAGGTCGGCATAGTACCCCTTGCAGAGGCGCGCGCTAAGGCGCTTGAAGTTGCTCTGGATTTGGTACAAATAGCAGATTCCGATCCGATAGTCTGTAAAATCATGGACTACGGTAAACATGTGTTCGAAGCCAAGAAACAGGTGGCCGCTCAGAAGAAGAAGCAGGTGCGAACGCAGGTTAAGGAAATGAAATTCCGTCCCGGGACGGATGAAGGAGATTACCAGGTAAAACTACGCAACCTGGTACGTTTTCTTGAGCACGGGGATAAAGCCAAGGTGACCTTGCGTTACCGCGGTCGAGAGATGGCCCACCAGGAAATTGGCATGCAGCTACTCAAGCGCGTCGAGAAAGATCTCGAAGAGCTTGGTGCGGTAGAGCAGTTTCCAAAAATGGAAGGCCGGCAATTGACTATGGTAATTGCCCCACGAAGTAAAAAGAAATAGCGAGCTCACGGTCACTTTGATCGCCACTGACTTAGGCCAGTGTAGAACAATAAGGCAGGGCCTGTTTCTTTTTGTATTTATTAACATTAAACCCCGCTGAGGTAATATCCTCAAGGGTTCAAATGCGGAGTATCTAACGATGCCAAAAGCTAAAGTACATAGCGGGGCAGCTAAACGTTTTAAGAAAACCGGTTCCGGTTACAAACGTAAAAGCGCCCATAAAAGTCACATCTTGACCAAGATGACCACCAAGCGGAAACGTCAATTGCGTGGTACTTCTGCGGTTCACCCCTCAGATAAGATACTGATCGATCGGATGTTGCGCGCCAACTAGGTGCTGTCACCCTCGAAAGAGAATTTATTTAAAGGTCAAGAAAGGAGACTATTATGCCTCGCGTAAAACGTGGTGTGACTGCAAACCGTCGTCACAAAAAGATTTTAAAGCAAGCCAAAGGTTATTACGGAGCCCGCTCGCGGATTTTCCGGGTCGCCAAACAAGCGGTTATCAAGGCGGGTCAATATGCCTACCGTGACCGTCGTCAACGCAAGCGTCAGTTCCGCGCTTTGTGGATTGTTCGTATTAATGCCCAGTCTCGCGCCAACGGTCTGTCGTACAGCCGTTTGATTGCCGGTCTGAAGAAAGCAGAAATCGGGCTCGATCGCCGCGTTCTCGCCGACTTGGCAGTGCACGACAAAGCGGCATTTACCGCCGTAGTTGAGAAAGCGAAAGCCGCCTTAGCTTAAACACTTTGGGCCGAATGGCTCACGGCGTTAACAAATAGGGAAAGGGCTGGCGCTCTTTCCCTATTTTCGTTTTAAACGAACCCAATTATTTCTTTCCCTGGGCTGTGAGCACGGGGAGATCGAGCAGCAGTTGTTACTCAGCTTTTACTACTGCTACAACTGTTAAAATTGCTCATGCAATAGCCTTTAAAACCCTTATCGGATAGAGACGTAGACGATGGAAAATCTTGAATCACTAGCGGCGCAGGCCCGCGGTGCAATCGATCAAGCGGCAGACGCCGCCGCACTAGACCAGGTTCGGGTCGACTATCTGGGTAAAAAAGGCCAGATTACCGGGCTGTTAAAGGGTTTGGGCAAGCTCTCTAACGAGGAACGCCCCGCCGCTGGCGCGTTGATTAACGAGGTGAAGGCGCAGCTACAAGAGCACTTGAGCGCCCGCAAAGACACGCTAGAAGGGGCTGCAGTAGCGGCCCAGTTGGAGGCTGAGACTATTGATATCAGCCTGGCCGGTCGCG
>Ga0209395_1000810_pt1 | contig 45405 bp, 43 predicted proteins | sample GOMGulsemesocosm_3_FD_184635 | JGI IMG/M metagenome (GOLD analysis project Ga0209395, IMG submission 184635) | Methane-oxidizing microbial communities from mesocosms in the Gulf of Mexico - GOM9D Gulf of Mexico (SPAdes) (version 2) | ecosystem: Environmental > Aquatic > Marine > Cold seeps... | reverse complement strand
AATGATGAGGACAGAGCTGCGGGTTAAGACAGCATGTTTTTGACTTCTTCAATGTCTTCCTTGGCTTCATCAAGAATAGTCAGGCTTTGGTCAGGAGATAATTCTTTGAAGGCTAACTTATGATAAGCCGGGATATCTGTGATGTTAGGGCAGGCCTTGAGTTCACCTTTGCCCATATGCTGGTGATGGCGGGCAATGGTGACAATGTCGGCAATATCGACACTGGCTGCAGAGCTGCGACTCCAGTCGGCGCGTGATTTAACAACGTCAATCAGCTCCTCGTCAAAGTTCCAGTTACGCAGCATGAGCTCACCAATACGGGCGGCATAACGGTTGGTTAATTTACTATATTCGGCGTCGAGGTCTTCACTGGCATCATGATTATTTTTTAGCCAGTCCAATAATGGCAGACAGCCGATGTCCTGTAATAGGCCGCCTAGTAATGCTTGGTCCGGATCAAAATCATCACAACGATCTGCTAGGATGGCGCTGATAGCCGCCAGTTCAGTGCTTTGCTCCCATTGTTTTTGAAGCAAGGTTTGTAGTTTGGTTGACTGGGTTTCAAACATCGAACGTAGTGTGTAGGTCAGCACGATACTTTGTACCGAGTGTTGCCCTAATCGGCAAATAGCATGTTTGGCCGTTTTAATAGGCATGGGGCCGCGGTGAAGTGGGCTATTGGCAATTTTCAGGACATAGGCAGCCAAGCCACTTTCTGCTTGAACGATACGGGCGATTTTCATGATATCGTACTGTTCATCCTTGAAGGCTTCACGAATTTTCATGGCAATGTCAGGCATTGCAGGCAGTTTGATAGTTTCTTTTTTTATCGCGCTCTCTATCTGCGAGAAAATCTCATCTTCGCCGTTATGAGAGTTATCGATGACTTCGAGTTGCATGGCCAACATTGTTTTATCCTGCTGTAAGCTAATAAATATTTAAGAGAATACAGATAAGGATAGACGGTTTTCGTCGAATTACCCCAAAATTTGCGTGGTTTTTATGACGGGGTGGAGACAATATTGCCGCATCACAGAATGTGAATACGGCAATGCATATTGTCAGTAGGCAGGCAGGTTCAGGTGCGCAGTAGATCCTGACATAGGTGCTCGATCAACGCTTTTTGGGCATGTAAGCGATTTTCTGCTTCGTCCCATACCACAGAGCGGGCATCATCCAGCATATCAAGACTGATTTCTTCACCGCGGTGGGCGGGCAAGCAGTGCATAAACAGGGCGTCTGGTGATGCGAGGTTCATCAGGCTTGGGGAGACCTGGAAACCAGCGAATTGCTTTTCGCGTTCCTTTTGTTCATCTTCCTGTCCCATGGATGCCCAGACGTCTGTGACAACAAGGTGTGAACCCAATACGGCTTCGGCAGGGTCGCGAAATATTTTGACCTGCTGCTGGTGTTTTTCCAGCAGTTCCGGCATAGGTTCAAAACCTTCCGGGCAGGCAATGTGTAATTTAAAACCCAGTAGGTGTGCGGCATTGATGTAAGAGTTGCACATGTTATTACCATCACCAATATAGGTAACGGTTTTACCGCGGATTGAACCACGGTGCTCGACATAGGTTTGCATATCGGCCAGCAGTTGGCAGGGGTGGTAGTCATCGGTGAGGGCATTGATGACAGGCACCTTCGAATATTCGGCAAAGCGTTCCAGCTTGCTGTGTTCAAAGGTACGTAACATGATGATGTCCACCATGCGCGACATGACGCGGGAGCTATCTTCAATCGGCTCTCCGCGACCTAGCTGTGTATCACGCGGCGACAGGAACAGTGCCGAGCCGCCCAGTTGAGTCATGCCGGTTTCAAAGGAAATCCGGGTGCGGGTAGATGATTTTTCAAAAATCATCGCCATAACCCGGTTTTTTAGAGGCTCATAAATGACACCATCGTGCTGCATTTTTTTTAATTCAATGGCACGTTGTAATAGTTGTTCAAACTCTGCGCTACTGAGGTCGCAAAGCGTCAGGAAATGTTTGTTTGACATAATTATTCCAGGCTAGCTGTCGTCGGAGTTTAAATGGCGACGGTCTGAGCTGTCGCGATTTTGAGTTCGACGTTGTCCTTGGCGGTCATCGCCAACATAAACTTTGATAAGTTTGGCAATGGAATCAACAGCGAGGTCAGCTTCTTCATCACTCAGGGTCAGCGGCGGCAACAAGCGAATAACTGATCCGGCGGTGACATTGATCAGCAGGCCTTTGGCTTTGGCTAGCATTACTAACTCTGTACAGGGATCGCTCAGCTCAATACCAATCATCAAACCTTTGCCACGAATATCCTTGATGTAGTTAGCCGATTTAAGTTGCTCTTTTAGACCGTCGAGTATCCTATTACCTAATGTTTCTGCACGTTTGATCAGTTTGTCATGAAGTAGCGTGTCGACGGTAGCCAATGCAGCAGCACAGGCCAACGGATTGCCACCAAAGGTGGATCCGTGGGTGCCCGGTTGTAATATGCAGGCAGCTTTGCCCTGTGCCAAACAGGCGCCAATCGGGAAGCCATTAGCCAGCCCTTTAGCCGTGGTAACTACGTCAGGCAGGATGTCATTGTGTTGATAGGCAAAATATTTGCCGGTACGGCCATTGCCGGTTTGGACTTCGTCGAGCATCAGCAGCCAGTTGTTGGCGTCACAGATGTTGCGTAATTCGTTTAGGTAATTTTCTGCGGGTACGTGTACGCCACCTTCGCCTTGAATAGGCTCAACAAATATCGCAACTACGTCTGGCGTGTTGTTAGCGATAGTTTTAATGGCTTCTATATCATCGTAGGGCGCACGGATAAAGCCAGAAAGCAATGGTTCAAAACCGGCCTGTGCTTTGCGGTTCCCGGTGGCTGTCAAAGTTGCCATGGTGCGGCCATGAAAGGCGCTGTCGAGCACAATGATATTTGGATTATTGATGCCCTGGTGATGACCGTACAGACGTGCCAGTTTAATGGCCGCTTCGTTAGCTTCGGCGCCGGAATTACAGAAAAACACATTGTCCATGCCGGAGATTTTGGTTAATCGGTTGGCCAGTTCGGTTTGTAATGGAATCTCGTATAGATTTGATGTGTGTAGTAAGCGTCCAGCCTGATCACGAATCGCATGGGTGACGGCCGGATGGCTGTGGCCTAGCCCGCACACAGCAATGCCGCTAAGAAGGTCGAGATATTTATTTCCATCGGTGTCAAATAACCAGGCGCCTTGGCCCATTTCAAAGGCGGTATCAGCACGGTTATAAGTGGCCATTAAAGATGAACTTGCCATGTTTTTAATCCTTAAGAACGCAAAAAGGCAGCACTTGCTGCCAAAATCCTGAAAAATAGTTGTTTATAGTATAAAGAACTGCGGGCAAAGACAATCTAGAGGCACCCGTAAGTCTGCTTTTATTATCACTTGGCAGGCATTTTGATCAAGATGAGTAAGAAATACGGCGCAGGAACTAAAAAGCAGGGTTATTTTCCAATGTAGGCATTGTTTAGTAGCCTTTTTGGCTATTAGCTAAGCAGTAATATGTATTGGTTTTGGGGTGTTAAATCGATGTGGATGACTGTACAATCCGCCCGTAATTTACCACTTGGGCTGGATGTTCAGGTTTTTGCATTTTGTAATAAGTATTATATTGGTGAGGTGAAGTATGGATGTAGTTGAAACCATCAAACAGCAAATTGAAAATAACACGATTATCCTTTACATGAAGGGTTCTCCCCAGCAACCGCAATGTGGATTTTCCTCTCAGTCTAGTCAGGCTGTTATGTCCTGCGGTGAACGCTTTGCGTTTGTTAACATTCTGGATCACCCGGAAATTCGCGCGACTTTGCCGAGCTATTCAAACTGGCCAACTTTTCCACAACTCTATATTAATGGTGAGTTGGTAGGCGGAAACGATATTATCACTGAGCTTCATGAGCAAGGTGAGCTGCAAACCATGATTAAAGACGCGGCAGCTGCAGCAGCGGAATAAACGCTAACAGTCTGTAAGCTCTTAAAAAAAACCCGTACTAAATGTACGGGTTTTTTGTTTGTGAAAAGCGTTTGATGTCCGTTAAGCATGTAATACAATATGCCCGGTTTCTTGATCTAGATCATATATTACGGAGATTTACCCATGAGCGTTTTAGTTGGCAGACCTGCCCCAGATTTTACTTCTTCTGCTGTTTTAGGCAGCGGAGAAATTGTTGATGAATTTAACCTGTCAGCAAGCACTAAAGGTAAGTACGCGGTCGTTTTCTTTTACCCGCTGGATTTCACTTTTGTATGTCCTTCTGAGCTGATCGCTTTTGATCACCGCCTGAAAGAATTTACAGCTCGTGGCGTTGAAGTTATCGGTGTTTCTATCGATTCGCACTTCTCACACAACGCATGGCGTAACACAGCAATCAATGATGGCGGTATTGGCCAAGTTGGTTACACGCTGGTTGCTACATGAAGCACGAAATCTGCCAGGCCTATGGTGTTGAGCACCCTGAAGCGGGCGTTGCGTTCCGTGGCACATTCCTGATTGACCTGAACGGTCAAGTGCGTCACCAGGTTGTTAATGATCTGCCTTTAGGGCGTGATATTGATGAGCTGCTGCGTATGGTTGATGCCCTGCAATTCCACGAAGAGCACGGTGAAGTTTGTCCTGCTGGCTGGAAAAAAGGTAGCAAGGGTATGAATGCTTCTCCTGATGGTGTTGCGGCTTACCTGTCTGAGAATGCTGATAACCTGTAAGGTTTAGCTCTCAAAAGCTTATAAAAAAACCCGGCAATTGCCGGGTTTTTTGTGTCTGCTGAACGGTGTCATTTCGACCAGACAAGGTGAATTGCGAAGTACCCCAAGGTATTCTCTCTGGCTACGCCATTTACCTTACAAGAGAAGGCAGCCTGGGCTGGGGAGAAATCTTACGGTATCAGAAAGATTACTCACCTGCTTTCGGAATGACAAAACTCAAGAGTGATCCTAGTCACCCAGCCAGCCGCCCAGTTCTTGCCAGCGGTTAACGATATAGCAAAATAGCTCGGCGGTTTTTTCTGTATCGTAACGCGCTGAATGGGCTTCATCATTACTGAAAGCAATGCTGGCCGCTTCACAGGCGCGTGCTAGTACGGTTTGGCCGAGGGCGAGGCCAGCAAGACTGACGGTGTCAAAGTTAGAGAAGGGGTGGAACGGATTGCGTTTGATGTCACAGCGCTCGGCAGCAGCGGTGACAAAACCGTGATCAAAGTGAGCGTTGTGGCCCACTAGAATAGCGCGCTTGCAACCGCAGGCTTTGAGTGATTTACGTACACTGCGGAAAATATTCTCCAGCGCTTCCTGTTCAGTGTTTGCAATGCGTAGCGGGTGATAGGGGTCGATACCCGTAAACTTGATAGCGGCCTCTTCGATATTGGCACCTTCAAAGGGTTGCACATGATAGGAGATTGTTTCGCCGGGATAGGCTATGCCCTGATCATCTATCTGAATGGGTACGGCGGCAATTTCCAGTAATGCATCGGTGGCGGCATTAAAACCACCGGTTTCGACATCAATGACGACTGGCATGTAGCCGCGAAAGCGGTTGGCCATCAGTGATGAAGCTTTTGAGCTTGGTTCAGACATCTTTATTCCTTGCTGACGATAACTCGCCTAAATGACCTGCCAGCCCAGTATTTCACCGGCCATGAGGGGAGTGATGACTTCGTTGGCTGCGGCAATTTCGTTAGGAATCTGCCAGTCCTGTTTGGTCAATGTAATGGTGTCAGTGTGACGAGGCAGGCCATAGAAGTCAGGGCCAAAGTGGCTGGCAAAACCTTCCAGTTTGTCCAGTGCGTTCATTTTCTCGAACACGTGCGCATACAGCTCAATGGCTGCATTGCCTGTGTAACAACCGGCGCAACCACAGCTGGTTTCTTTGGTGTGCCGTAGGTGTGGCGCAGAGTCCGTGCCAAGGAAGAATTTTTTATTGCCGCTGGTGGCGGTTTTCAATAGGGCTTCCTGATGTGTGCCACGCTTAAGAATTGGCAGGCAATACAAGTGTGGGCGAATACCGCCGACCAGCATATCGTTACGGTTATACAGCAGGTGTTGAACGGTAATTGTTGCGCCAATGTTAGCTGGTGCGGATTCCACAAACTGTGCGGCATCGGCAGTGGTGATGTGCTCCATTACCATTTTTAATTTTGGAAAACGCTCAACCAGCGGTGCGAGAGTACGATCGATAAAAATCTTTTCGCGATCAAAAATGTCGATCTGGGTGTCGGTTACTTCGCCGTGCACCAGAAAAGGAATGCCGTGTTCTTCCATCGCTGCCAGTGTGTCAAAGGAGTTTTCCAGTTCGGACACACCAGATTCAGAGTTGGTAGTAGCGCCAGCTGGGTAAAACTTGACCGCTTTGACGAAAGGGCTGGCGGCTGCTTTGACGATTTCTTCGGGTGATGTCTGGCTGGTGAGGTATAGCACCATCAGTGGGTCAAAATTTCGGCCCGCAGGTACCTGCGCCATGATACGTTCGCGATAGGCATGCGCTTCTTCGCAGGTGGAGACCGGCGGCTTCAGGTTAGGCATGATAATGGCGCGACCAAAGTAACGGGAAATATCAGCTACTGTGGTGGCTAACATGTCGCCATCGCGCACGTGTACATGCCAGTCATCGGGGCGGGTAATAGTCAGTGTATTCATAAGTCGTCAGGTCAGAAGTGGGTGCTCAAATAGGGCTGGTTTGTTGGCTGCATCCTACCGCAAAGCGCTTCGCTTCGGTAGGTGTTTTTAATCCGGAGAAAGCAATACAGCGTGTCGTTGCTATCCTTGTCGTGAGACTAAAGTTTTTCATAGCTGGGCCGATTACTAGAAAAGTTGGCGTCATTATGACGTGATTTTTATGCGGCTTTAGCTAAAGGTTTTGGTTGTGAACTTTGATTGGATACCAATGAAACGTATTAAACATCACATTGCTGCTGGCTTGGCGTTTGTGCTGCTGGGCTTGTTAGTAGCTACTTCCAGTTATGCGGTCACCTATAGTGCGGGCCTGGAAAACAGTGAATGGCACACTCAGAGCTCGGAGCTGGAATGTCGGTTGTGGCAGCCTATTCCCAGCTTTGGGGACGGTGTGTTCACAAATAAAGCAGGCAATGGGCTGCAGTTTCATTTGAAAGCGAGTAACCGTGCCATGGGGCTGGGGTTAGCAACACTCGCTAGTGAAGGGCCAATATGGAAGCCCGCGGTAGAGAGTCAAAATATTGCCGAAATACAAGTGGTTGATGACATTATCCCGTTGACGGTCAGGGCGCCTTATGCAGATTTAATGCTGGCCAGTCTGGCGCAAGGTCTGATGCCGACAATTACTACTCAAAGTGATGTGTCAGCAGGTTATCCGGCCATTAAGGTAGCCGTCTCGACGGTTAATTTTGAAACTGCCTATGCAGATTATATGCAGTGTGTGCGGGATTTACTGCCAGTTAATTATCAACAAATTTCTCGTTCAAGCGTTTTTTATCCAGTGGGGAAAAGCAAGTTAGCGGAAGGTGTACGTGAACGGCTGGATTTAATTATCCGTTATGTGAAGGTGGATAAGCGTATTACGCGAGTTGTGATCGATGGTCATACCGATGCCTACGGAGATAAAAAAGCTAATTTGAAAATATCTAAACAACGTGCAGATCTTGTGGTGGCTTATTTCAAAAAACAAGGAATCAACAGTAAACGTATTGTGACGCGTTGGCATGGCGATAAATATCCTGCACTACCCAATGAAACTGATGAAGGACGCGCTCGAAATCGCCGCGTGACTATTCGTCTGGATCGTGAATAACTAGTTACTTGATTTATCTTCCTAAAGTGCCCCTAATACAGGATAAATCCCTGTTTCCTCTATGCTTTTAAGCGCTTCGCGTTTAGAATATGCGCCCTGTGATTTTACCCAATTCTCGGAGCGACGATGTCTGATATCAAAAAAGTAGTGCTGGCCTATTCCGGTGGTCTTGATACTTCTGTTATTTGTAGATGGATTCAGGAAACCTACAACTGTGAAGTGGTGACCTTTACTGCTGATTTGGGTCAGGGTGAAGAAGTTGAGCCAGCGCGCGCCAAGGCTGAGGCTATGGGCGTCAAAGAAATCTACATTGATGATTTGCGCGAAGAGTTTGTGCGTGATTTTGTATACCCGATGTTCCGAGCCAATGCGATCTACGAAGGTGAATACCTGCTGGGCACATCCGTTGCTCGTCCATTGATCACTAAACGTTTGATTGAAATTGCCAATGAAACCGGTGCCGATGCAATTGCTCACGGTGCAACCGGTAAAGGTAACGACCAGGTGCGTTTCGAACTGGGTGCCTACGCACTGAAACCGGGTGTTCAAGTGATTGCGCCATGGCGTGAATGGGACCTGACGTCTCGTGAAACACTGCTGGCCTACTGTGATGAACATGGCATTGCGGTTGAGAATAAGCAGGGTAAAAAATCCCCTTATTCGATGGACGCTAACCTGCTGCATATTTCCTACGAAGGCGGCATTCTGGAAGACCCTTGGTCAGAGCCAGAAGACAGCATGTGGATGTGGAGTGTTTCTCCTGAAGCCGCGCCTGATGAGCCAACCTATCTTGAGCTGACCTACGAGAAGGGCGATATCGTTGCCATCGACGGCGAAGCGATGACACCTGCGACAGTGCTGACGTATCTGAATAAGGTGGGCGGCGCGAATGGTATCGGCCGTGTTGATATCGTTGAAAACCGTTTTGTGGGCATGAAGTCTCGCGGTTGTTACGAAACACCGGGCGGCACTATCATGCTGAAGGCGCATCGCGCGATTGAGTCCATCACGTTGGATCGTGAAGCGGCGCACCTGAAGGACAGCCTGATTCCTAAGTATGCTGAAGTGATCTATAACGGTTACTGGTTCGCGCCAGAGCGTCGTGCACTGCAAGCATTGATTGATGAGACACAAACCTTCGTGAACGGTGATGTGCGTCTTAAACTTTATAAAGGTAACGTGACGGTTGTTGGCCGTCGTTCTGAAGACAGCCTGTTCGATGAGAGCATTGCGACGTTTGAAGATGATGCCGGTGCCTACGATCAAAGTGATGCAGAAGGCTTTATCAAGCTGAATGCATTGCGTTTGCGTATCGCGGCAAGCAAAGGTCGTAGCCAGCTTTAACAGATTTTGAAAAACTATCTGCGTTGCCGCTGCGGCGTTAAAATCAGGCTCAAAATGCTCATTTATGTTTTATAAACTGCGCTTTTTCGCCTGATTTTGCCTAGCATCGGCGGCCTCGAAAACGTTTTTCAATAATCTGTACATACGTCTTAAGTTATTGAATTAAAATTGATGGGAAGCGCGAAATCGCTTTCCATTTTTTTGGCTCTTTTTATGAGGTAAATCATGCGAATTTTGCACGCTATGCTACGTGTTACAGACCTGCAGCGCGCCATTGATTTTTATACCAATGTCTTGGGAATGCGCCTGCTGCGTCAGTCTGATAACGAAGAATACAAATACACGCTGGCTTTTGTTGGTTACGGCGATGAGTCAGAGGAGGCGGTTCTGGAGCTAACCTATAATTGGGGTGAAACAGAGTACGACTTGGGTGGCGCTTTTGGACATATCGCTATTGAAGTGGATAGCGTTTATTCCGCCTGTGATTTGATTCGTGAAAAGGGCGGCCTGATTACCCGTGAGCCGGGACCGGTGAAGGGGGGCAGCACCGAGATTGCCTTTGTGAAGGATCCTGATGGTTATTCCATCGAGCTGATTAGTGCAAAACATGCGGCTCAGGGTTTGTTGGGTTGAAGGTGGGTAGTAGACAATAAAAAAGCCGCATAAAGTGGCTTTTTTATGTCCGGTTTATATTCCCGTAATTGGTTTGCCGTCCAGTTCACCTTCTACCATGACTACCTCAAGAGATTTGCCTTTTTCTAGTTGTTTGATTTTAACCAGCAGGTAATCCCAATCAGTTGCAAGCCAGATCGTTGTTTGACGTTTGGCATCGGGGGCACGTACACGTTTGAGTTGCAGGGCGTTGATTTTACCCATGGGGGTTTCCAATACTTCTTCGCCTATTACCTGAAAGTCGTAGGTTTTCAAGCGACGGCGGTCAGTGATTGAATAACTGAGTAGGCTGCGGTTAGTTACCAAGTCTTGGCGCAACTTGAGCTGATAATTAAGTTTATCCAGTGCGTTAAGCGGAATGGCATACTGGCCAGAGGGATCCTTGCTCTGGTGATGAACAAGTTGTTGAGTCCAGTCGAATTTCAATAAATTATCACGGGATTTACCGATGGTTTTTTGCTGAAGCTGATAAACTCGGGTTTTCGGTTGTCCCTTTTGCCAATCGAAAAGGCTGGTTTCCTTTAGCACCAGTAGTGATGAGTCGATGGTATGGGAGAGTAGCCAGTCGCCATTTTCTTGCTGGCGTAATTCCCTGATTGCAGTGCCTTCGATGGGTAGAAAAAAGTCATAGTTAGCATCGTAGACAGTGCGGTAGGGTTTGATAAAGGCATCGTCATCAGCGGCGCTGATGGTGGGGTTGCCGCCCGCTGAGAGTGTGCCGATTGTAAAGAGGCAGCAAAAAAGCAGCGCAAACTTTGAAAAAAAATGAGGCATGACAGGTTATTCCCTAAATTAGTCTGTCGATTTGATGGCCATGAGCGGGTAATAGTTCCCCACTCAAGTAGACATGATTTTTATCAAAGCTCACTTTGTCTTGGGCAATCCAGCGCGCCACTTGTGGATAGATTTGATGCTCGAGCTTTAATACTCTGGAAGCCAGTTCATTAGCCGATTCGCCTGCCGTAAGCTTAAGACGTGCTTGCAGGATAACGGGGCCGGCATCAAGTTCCGGGATAACATAATGCACACTGGCACCATGGTACGTTTCATCGGCATCAATTACTCGCTGATGCGTGTTCAGGCCAGCATAGTTGGGTAGCAGGGCTGGATGGATGTTAATCATACGGCCAAGGTAATGGTTTACAAAATCATCACTCAGAATACGCATGAAACCCGCCAATATGACAAGATCTGGCTGCCAGGCATCAATACGCTGAATCATTGCCTGATCAAAGGCTTGGCGCCCATCAAAAATTTGATGATCAACAACCTGGCTAGGGATGCCCGCGCGCTGTGCATGTTGTAGGCCACCGGCATTAGCGCGGTTGCTGATAACGCCAACTATTTGGTAGGGCGCGTCACTGGTTTGAGAATCCTGTATCAGGGCCTGCAAATTACTGCCGCCGCCGGAAATTAACACCACGATGTTAAGTGGTTTGTGACTCATAGGCTGGCTTCCCTTAGAATGGTGAGTAGCAAAACGCACTGCTCAGGAATCATCAGAGAACATTGCGGTCGTTATAGTAACTTAGGGGCATTTTTTGGCCAAGGGGCAGGCTGAATTTAGGAGCTCTCTGTTACGTAACCGTAACTGGTTATTTTGTCTATTCGCCCCTACAATATCGCGATTGATTTTTATGCACGGCAGACTTTTTATGTGTGTCTAACTAAGGGGAACGGCAATTTTGACTCTGCCATTAATACGTGAAATTTGGTCTTTTGTCGGACTGCTGCGTTCGACGCTGATTGGCTTGGCAATGACGTTGTTTTTTTCAGTTACAGCGTATGCGGTTGAAGTCCCTGATTTGTATCGTGTCGATTTGCCAGTTTCTTCTCAGCAATCAGCTGAGCGAAAACGAGTAACGACACAGGCACTTGATCGTGTTATTCGACGAATTACGGCTAATACTGCTGCATTGAATGAGCCGGTGGTTCAAGTTGCGCTACAAAGACCGGAGCGCTATTTACAGCAATTTAGCTATTATTTGCCAGAGGATTCAACAGTCGATGGTGAGCAGCGGTTACGACTGTTGTTTGATGAAACCTTGGTCAATCGATTGCTGCGTCAAGCTAAACAGCCAATCTGGGGCAATAATCGGCCTGGTTTAATGATATGGGCTGCTGTTGAAGGACGTTCCGGTCGCCATTTAGTCCGTGCGGCGGAACAAACGGTTTGGCAGCGAGCGCTCAAACAGGCCGGACAGGATGCAGGTTTACCCATACTATTGCCGTTGATGGATTTACAGGATGAAACCAGTATTTCCCTGGAGGATGTGTGGGGGCTGTTCAGAACTAAACTGGATATAGCTTCGCAACGTTATCGCTCCGAAACTGTGTTGGGAGGGCGGGTTTATCAAACCACATCAGGCCAATGGGCCGGTCAGTGGTTGTTGATTTTTGAAGGTGAGACGATAAACTTTGCAACCGAAGGTGGAACGGTAGAAAACATGACCTCTGACGCATTAGCGCAGGTGGCTAGTATTTTAGTGACGCGTTACGCCATTGATACCACCTCGCAGGATAATGAGCAGATTAAATTGGCGGTACAGGGTGTACAAACTTTGCAAGATTACGCCAGTGTCATGTCTTATCTGAAGGGTTTTGCTATGGTCCGCAATGTTGCGGTGAGTGACGTTGAGAATGAACGTCTCACTCTGGTGTTAACCACAGAGGGTGGATGGGACAAGCTAAAGGGACTTATTGCGTTGGGCAAACAATTGACTCCCGCGCTGGAGGCTACTCCAGAGTTTGATGGTGACATGCTGATTATGTCTTACCATTGGAGCCACTGAGTTATTAGAACGATTGTGTTGCGCTGCTAACGGAAAAGAACTGGAGCCGTTTTGGATTTAAGTGTTATTCCCAACCTGATTACTTTGATGCGTTTGCTGCTGGTGGTTCCGGTGGCGGTTGCCATTTTGAGTGGTGAGTTTATGTTAACGCTGGTGTTGTTTGCCGTTGCCAGCGTTTCTGATGGTGTGGATGGCTATCTGGCCAGGCGGTTTGATTGGACCAGCCGTTTTGGTGCTATTCTGGATCCTATTGCCGACAAGCTAATGTTGATAGTCGCATTTTTACTATTGACTCATATCGGTAATTTTCCCATTTGGTTAGCGGCGGTTGTTATTGGCCGCGACCTGATCATTGTTGCTGGCGCGACGGTCTACCATATTTTATTTGGTGAGTATGAATTTTCCCCAACGCTGTTAGGTAAATTGAGTACCGCGTCACAATTTACGCTGGTGCTGCTGAACCTGCTTGATCTGGCGATTTTGGAATTGAGCGACGTTCTGTTGGTGGCTGGAATCTGGACGGTGTTTATCGTTAGTTCGATTAGCGGCCTGGATTATTGTTTAACCTGGGGTAGAAAAGCAATCACTGCAAACCGTCGGAAGTCTTCGACGTGAGTCGTGTTTCATGAGTGCAATACATCCGCAAATCCCCTTCAGTTTTGGACTGCATGAGGCGTTTAGTTTTGATAATTTTGCCGTTGGTGCGAATCGAACTGTTGTCGAGCAGCTAAAAGGCCAGCTTGGCAGTGATGGCGAGGCTTTGTTGTATTTATGGGGGGCGATTGGTGCTGGCTGCAGCCATCTGTTGCAGGCTGCTTGTCACTTGGCTACTCAGCAGGGCTTCACGGCGATGTATTTGCCGATGGATGAAATCCGTAGCTTTGATCCTGTAATGCTACAGGGCGTCGAAGATGTAGACCTGGTCTGTATTGATAATCTGCAGGCCATCGCGGGACTGGCGGACTGGGAAGAGGCGCTGTTTCATCTGTTTAATCGTGTCTTGCAGCGCTCTGCGAGGTTGCTGGTTGGGGCGTCTAATCCGCCGCGTGGTGTGGCTATTGAATTGGCCGATTTGATATCACGATTTACCTCTTGCGCTGTATTTCAGGTGAGTGTCCTGGAGGATGCTAATAAAATTATCCTGCTGCAGGAAAGGTCGACTGAAAAGGGTATCGAATTGAGTCAGGAAGCCGCGCAGTATATTCTCAACCGTAGTCAGCGTAGTACCGGTGCACTGTTACAGATTCTTGATCGTCTTGATCAGTCATCATTGTCGGCAGGACGAAAGTTAACCATTCCTTTTATTAAGCAAAGTTTGAATTGGTAAACGGCTGAATTTCAGGGCAGTGGGCTGTAAAGTGGCTTGATATCTTGTTGGCTCGGGTTCAGTATTAACGCGTATTGAAATATCTACAGTTCAGGTGGGGGAGCAGGGATGTCGGATATGTCGGAACGTCGTGGAGACCTTAGAGGGGCGCGTGAAGAACGCCTATTCGTTAAAGTTGTCTCTTCAAACGCTATGCCAGATACTGAATCCTTAATTATTTCTGGTGCGACGGAGGATATCTCCTCCAGTGGCCTTTCCCTGATGGTGTCAGAAAGTTTGGCTGAGGGAAGTCAGCTCGAATTATGGGTTGAGATCAAAGGTTGTCCCGGGAAATTTTTACTGACAGGACAGGTACGTTGGTGCCGCCCTCGTGCGGATGAGTTCTGCTGTGGCATTGAATTGCTTGATGATGGCATCTCGGATCTCGCAGACTGGCAAGACTTGTTTGTCTAACTGTTGATAACAACGAAGTGTATGAGGTTATTCTTTCTCTTGGCCGTTTCTCTGCCAAGCTCTGGAGTTCTGTCATCAGGCTAGATCAGAACCTTTGAATTATTGGTGCCACATTTAGTCATTTCATCTCTATTTATCAATACTTACCTATTAATTTTTATCTTCAACAGGAGCGTTTATGCTGAAAAAATCGGCATGCCTTAGTGTTTTTTTATGTGTGTCTTCGCCGGTATTGGCAGACCAGCTCGAATTGAGTAATGGCGATACCTTGCAGGGAAAAATTGTATCAATGACGGATGCTAAGCTGGTGTTCAGTTCACCGGTGTTGGGTGAGCTGGAAGTACCCATGAGCATGCTTAAAAGCTTTAGCAGCGATGAAACAATTAAGTTGCAGCTTGTTAACGGTGATGTGGTTGAGTCAGTGGTGACATCTGAGGCTGCGGGAGTTGTCGAGTTTACCATGGCTGAACAGCCTCAACGTCTTAGAATGGACCAAATTGTGGGCATTAATCCTGCCCCGATTAAGCCCGTACAGTGGCAAGGTAAGTTGTTTGCTGGAGTGAATGTGGAAACCGGTAATACCAAAGCACAGAATGTTGATATTGATGTAAAAACCACGCGTGAAACTGCGCGTGACCGGGTGATTCTGGATATGCGTTATGAAGAGGATCGCAGTGAAGATAGTACTACCGGTGATCTGGCCACCAGTAAGCGTTATTACGCTTTGGGTGGGCATTATGATCACTTCACTACGGATGATATTTATATTTATGCTGATGCGCGCACTGAAAAAGAAGCGACGGCCAATCTTGATCAGCGTATCAAGCTGGGTACGGGGGCGGGCTATCGTTGGATTGAAACCACTAATACACGGTTTGAGCTAGAAGGTGGTTTAAGCTGGGTGAGTGAGCAGTTCACCAATAGCACGCCCGACGAGGAATATACGGCATTGCGTGCGGCAACCCGTTTGGCACATAGCCTGAGGTCAGATCTTGATGTGTTTAATGATGCTGAGTGGCTGGTCAGCCTGGAAAGCAGTGATGACCAATTGTTTTCGATGGATACGGGGTTGGCTTATCAGTTAAACGGGCATATTTCGTTGGAAGCTAAGTTGCATTATGACTGGGATAAATCTCCTCCTGCCGGTAATGGTGAAGAAGATGTTAGGTATGTGTTTGGTCTTAGCTGGGGTTTTTAAAGAAAGCCTTTAAACCGAGGACTAAGCAAGTTCAAACAGTTATTCAGGCTTATCGTCATGAGCCTGAATAACTTGTCTACAAAGGATATTAGCTGTAGCTAACGTGGTTGTTTTTTCGCCATCCCATGAGGATTAATATCAGGCTGGAAACCCACACACCACAGGCCATAAAGAACAGTACACCACCATCGGTATTACCTGCCATATCAATAACACGATCTACACCTAAGGGCGTGCACAGGTGGAAGAAAATGGCGCCGCTCATAACCATTAATGCCAGCATTGCACCGAACTTGCGTGACGCCGGTATCAGTAGCAGTAGGCTGGCGACTACTTCGGCACCACCAATAGCAAAACCACCATAGTCTTTAAAGAGTGGCGCAATGAAACTGAGGGCGTCAATGCTGGCCATCCATTCGCTGATAGTGTTAAAAATAATGACGGTTTCAACAGAACCTGCAAATTTAAAGAACAGTGATTGTACAAATACAAACACAATATACAGTGCCAAAATCCAGCTAATTATTTTTTTCATTGTCTGCTAGGTTTCCTTGAAGCTCGGGGTATGTGGTAAATCTGCAAGAGTAGACTTGTGTAATCGAGCTTGGTTCCACTCATGCGTTTAACAAATGTTGAGTTTGAAAAGCGCAGAGTCTATTGGATGTTGATTGCCTGCACCAGCTCAACACCTTCAACTACAGCCGTTGAATTAGCGCTTAGGGAGGCGAAGTCAAAAAGGTTTCGGTCAGCCAATTGTGACGGTGCCACGTTCTGAATACTTTTGAAAATCACATCCAGTCGTCCCGGATGTTGTTTGTTCCAGGTCTGCAGCATGTCTTTAATCACCTGACGTTGCAGACCATCTTGAGAGCCACATAAATTACAGGGGATAATCGGGAAGTTCTTCAGCTCTGAAAAGGCCTGAATATCGGATTCCTTGCAGTAAGCCAGAGGGCGAATCAGTACGTTCTTTTTATCATCGCTGAGCAGTTTTGGCGGCATAGCTTTGAGTTTTCCACCATAAAACATGTTGAGAAACAGTGTTTCCATGATGTCATCGCGGTGGTGACCGAGTGCTACTTTGGTGGCCCCGATTTCATTAGCAAAGCCATACAGACTGCCACGGCGTAGTCGTGAACATAGCGCGCAGGTGGTTTTACCCTCAGGTGTTTTTTCAGTCACGATACTATAGGTATCTTTTTCGAGAATGTAATAAGGCTGGTCGATTGATTCCAGGTAGTTTGGTAACACGTCTTCTGGAAATCCCGGCTGTTTCTGATCCAGATTGACTGCTACGATCTCAAAATTAATAGGTGCATGTTGCTGCAGATTGCGCAGAATCTCCAGCATGGTATAGGAGTCCTTGCCACCTGACAGGCACACCATGACCTTGTCGCCATCCTCAATCATATTGAAGTCAGCAATGGCATTCCCTACGTTACGTCGCAGTCGTTTTTGTAGTTTATTCAGTTGGATTTTTTGTTTTGCTTCAGGGCTTTGCATGCGGGTTGCCAGTTGTGCGATGGAATGTACTTGGAGGGTGTACTCAGGGGTTCGTTTTTTACAGGAAAGTGCTTTAAAAGTAAATGCTTAGCAGTTTTGAATTGTATCAATATATTGTCAGTTAATGGCTAAATTGGGGCTGTAAGCTCATAACGAATAGCGAAATAATTAGTCGAATATTCCTCTTTTGGTTCGTTTGATGATGGTTTTAACAGCCTGATGGAAGGGTTCTTTTTCCTGCTATGAGGCGAAATTGAATCACAGTGTTTAATGCCGCGAATTGATCTCAAAGAGAGATAACCTCTTTGAAGTAAAAGCTGATTTACCTGGTATGAAAAAGGGCGATATTGTGCTGGCAGCGCATCAGGATGTGCATAGTATTTCTGCAACGCGTGAGGATAAGCACAAATAAGAAAAGGATGGTGATCTGTTACGTGGAAATTAATTGATTTATTGCTGATATGAGAGCGGTGGAAGGAGACGCCGCCGTTTCTGCGAGTTTAGCTTAGCCTGTTTTGATTGATGGCGGATCATCATTCGTGTTTTTTTGCTCACCGAACAGGCAGGAGCCCGCAGCAGCTGATAACGCTTGTTCGTCGAGAATTTCAACTGCGCGACCATTAACTTGTATCGCCCCGGCTTTTTGCAGCCGTGAAAAAATTCGACTCACGGTTTCGACTGCCAAGCCCAGATAGTTGGCAATTTCATTACGTGACATGCCCAGATAAATGAAATTAGCAGCGTATCCGCGACGTTGAATGCGCGAAGATAGATCCAGCAGGAAATTGGCAATGCGCGCCTCGGCATCTTTCTGGCTTAACAGCATCATCATTTGCATGTCTTGACGAATGGTCTTGCTCATTGAGTGAATGAGCTGGCGTTTGAGCTCAGTAATTTGATCCGTTAATTGTTCAAATTTAACATAGGGGATTTCGCAGACCGTAGTAGTTTCTATGGCTATGGCGTTGACTGGGTAGGTCTCGGTATCAATGCCGCTGAGGCCAATAAGTTCGCCTGGCAGGTAAAAGCCGGTGATTTGCTCTTCACCACTGTCGGTGATTGAATAGGTTTTTACACAACCGCTACGTAAGGCGAATAAGGAGCCAAAACTTTCACCCTGGCGGAACAGAGTTTCACCTTTTTTGAAAGGGCGACCACGGGCAATGATTGAATCCAGCTGATCAAGGTCTTTGCTCGTCAGTGACAAGGGCAGGCACAGTGAACGCAGGGTACAACTTTGGCAGGTGGTTTCTCTAAACGAGTGGTTTTGAATGGCTTTTATTTTTGATTTATCCACGAGGGCCTGACTTAGGTCAAAGAAGTGAGGTTACTCCTTTGAATTTTAGGCGTGACGTACTGATAACACAAGCAATGGATGAGCTGTTGCTTAGTGGCTGTGTGGATCTTCTGACATCCCTGTGGGTTCGTGTGGTTCCGGACTATTAATTTTATCTGTCATCATGTGATGTTCATGTGAAATCGGCAGTAATTCTTCTGGTTGCTTGGCTTGGTGAAGGTCTGGCTCAGCGATCATATCGTGCACTTCAGCTTGTGATTCTGTGGCGTGAGAATGATTGGTTTGCGGTGCGTGCGCATCATGGCCGCCGTGTAGAGGTAGTGTCCATAGTCCGAAAAGAAGAATGAGAAAGCCGGCGCTGATACGAACGCCTTTGAGTTGCATAAGTTTTTTGAAAGTCTCCAGGAATATGCCCGTGGCTAATACGGCGGGCAAGGTGCCTAGGCCAAAGCACAGCATGATCAATGCCGATTGGCGCCAATCGGCAGCTGAGGCTGCCCAGCTTAGGGTGCTGTAAATCAAGCCGCAGGGAATCCAACCCCACAGGGTGCCAACCAACAGGGCGCGCCAGAGTGACGTCACGGGCATCAGGGCGGATAATTTGGGTTGGATATGTTTCCAGACGCTGTTGCCAGCACGTTCGAGGTGTCTTAATACCGGCCACCAGCCGGTCAGGTAAAGCCCCATGGCAATAAGCATGAACGCGGCGAAAAAACGTAATATTGTTCCCAGCATGGGAAACTGCCCGGCCAGGAACCAGCTGGTGGCACCGATGATGGCACCGGCCAGGGTGTAGCTGAAAATCCGCCCAAAATTGTAGCAAAGTAGCAGTGGGAAGAGTTTTCGAGGTATACGCTGTTCGGCGGGAACGGCATAGGTTAGCGCGCCCATAATGCCGCCACACATGCCGACACAGTGGGTGCTGCCGAGTAAGCCGATCAGGAAGGCGGCGGTAAAGGTCAGCGTTTCAGGCATTTATCTCAAGGCTCCGCTTTATCTTTATCAGGCTCGTTTTTTTTCGTTGAGGTACGACTGCTTCTGGTGTGGTTAGGGCCTTCATCATCGTCAAATAAAATGCTGTGTGCCGGGCCTTCAAGGTCATCAAACTGGTCGCTTTTTACGGCCCAGAAAAACACCGCGACACCAATAGCCACTAGAATTAGCGCGATGGGGACGAGTAGGTAAATAGCTTCCATTAGGCGTGGACTCGCTGGGGTTGTGGTGTGACGGGAGACGCTGTTTTGGCGAGCGGTTTGCTTAATCTTAACGCGTTCATAACCACAACCAAAGAGCTGAGCGACATGCCCAGTGCGGCAAAGTAGGGTGGAATGTAACCCAGTGCGGCGGCAGGTAACGCAATAAGGTTGTAGGCCAGTGCCCAGCCGAGGTTTTGGCGAATAACGCGGTGGGTTTTGCGGGCATGGCGGATCGCTGTGACAAGATGCGAAAGCTGTGAAGACAGTAAAATAGCATCCGCATTGGCTTTGGTTAAATCAGCCGCGCTGGTCATGGCAATGGACACATCGGCGGCGGCGAGCACGGGGATATCATTGATGCCATCACCCACCATGAGGATTTTAGCACCGTCGGTTTGCAGCGCTTGGGTGTAGGTCATTTTGTTCATGGGACTGGCGCCGCTGCGGTAGTTGCTGATGTTCAGCTGTTTGGCAACGCTGGCGACGTTGTTGGAATAATCACCGCTGAGCAATTCGACCTTGAGGCCTAGTTTGCCAAGTTGTTTGACGGTGTCGGCGGCATCGGCCCGTAGTTCATCGTCGAGTTGAAACCACGCCATGGGATTATTGTTGTTGGCAAGTAGTAGCCATTGTGCCTGCTTGTCATCATTGACGGGCGGCGACAGTGCGGTGGCATCGCTATGGGTATTGAAGGCAAAATCAGGGCGGCCAATAAGGTAATTTTGACCGTCAATAACGCCTTCAATACCCTGTCCGGGATGAACCTTGATTTCAAAAGCTTGTAATGGGCTGGCTTCAAAGGCGTTGGCAATCGGGTGCTCTGAGTGAGCCTCAAGTGCAGCAGCGATGTGGTTGCACTGATGGCGAGTGTATTCGCCAAGTGGGTGGATGTGTTGTAAGCGCAGCTTGCCGGTTGTCAGCGTGCCGGTTTTATCAAAAATCACATGGCTGATGTTCGCCAAGCCTTCCAGTGTGTGACCGCGACTGATTAACAAGCCCAATCGTTGCAGACTGCCGGTTGCGGCTGTCAGTGCGGTTGGTGTAGCCAGCGAGAGGGCACAGGGGCATGTTACGACCAGTACTGAAAGAGTGATCCAGAAAGCATGTGCTGGGTCTATCAGGGTCCAGATCAGCGCAACGCCAGTGGCTAACACCAGCACTGAGCCAACAAAGTACTGGGCGATTTTGTCGGCCAGTTGTGCAATTGGGGGTTTGGTGGCGCGGGCCTGATCCAGCAGTCGTAGAATGCCGGATAGTTTGGTGTTTTGCCCAACCTCGGTGATTTCAATGGTCAGCGGGTGTTCAACATTAATACTGCCGGCGACCACGTTATCGCCCATGGCCTTGGTGACGGGAATAAATTCACCGTTCAGGTGCGATTCGTCGGTGCTGCTCTGACCGCTCAGCACCAGACCATCGGCAGGAATAATCTGCGCGGTTTTAACCAACACGGTATCGCCGGGTTTAAGGTCGCGAATGGCCACCAGCCGCTGTTTTCCTTTTTCCATCAGGGTGGCGGTTTCCGGCAGCAGGCGCGTCAGGTGGTGACTGCTTTGATCCATGCGGCTACGGGCACGAAACTCCAGAAAACGCCCGAGCAGCAGGAAGAAGGTGAACATACAGACTGAATCAAAATAGACTTCACGACCGCCCAGCAGCGTTGAGCCCAGGCTGGCAAAATAGGCCGCCAGAATGGCGATGGACACCGGCACGTCCATGCTCAGGTGGTGGTTTTTTAAGTTACGATAGGCGGCAGAGAAAAAGGGGCGGGCGGAATAAAACACTACCGGCGTGGCGATTAACAGGCTGACCCAACGTAAAAAGTCGCGATGCTCGTCGCTGATATTGTCAAACGCACCGGCATAGAGGGCTGCTGCATACATCATCACCTGCGCCATACCGGCACCAGCAATGCCAAGGCGTTTGATGTAATTACGGTTTTCTGTTTTTTGTAACTTGTCTTCGGCAGCGCTTTGGTAGGGGTAGGCCTTGTAGCCAATGCTATAGACCGCACCCATCAGTTCGCTGAGTTTGAGTTTGTCGGTATGCCAGCGCACGCGTAATTGATGATTGCTTAAATTGACACTGCATTGCTCGAGACCGTCCAGCTGGCTGAGTTGGTGTTCGATCAGCCAGGTACAGGCGGCGCAGGTAATGCCCTCGACCAGGAAGATCGCTTCGGCCTGCTGACTATCCAGCTGCGTGACAAAATCCCGCTGAATATCGCTGCGGTCGTAGAGCGCCAGTTCGTCGAGTAACTCTTCTTCCAGCGCTTTGGGTGTGACCGCCAGATCGGTGCGGTATTGATAATACTGATCAAGCCCGGTGCTGATGATGGTGCTGGCAACGGCCTGACAGCCTGGGCAGCACATGGGGCGCTCAGAGCCTTTGATCAGAACAAAGTAATCGGCTTCGGCAGGCACCGGTAGCCCGCAATGGTAACAGTCTGTTGCGAGGCCTGTTATTGAGGCAGGGTTGCTCATTCGCTGGCTGTTTGCTCAGCTCCGTTGTTGCCCAGCACCAGGGTTTCCTGACGCGGCAGAACTGTTTCCGTCAGTAAACGCCATTCACGGTGTTGCGGTTCCAGAGAGATATAGAAACGGCCTTTTGGTAACTCCGGCAGCTCGCCGCTGAACAGATTGGTGTTGATAGGTTTTAAGCTGTAGCTACGATCCAGCTCGGCATCACCCGCTGCGAAAATGGACAATGTCAGGGTGTCCAGCGGTGGCGTGTCGCCGCTTAGGTACACGTTAAGCTTGCCGGTTTGTTCTGAAAATATCAGGTTGGCTTGTAAGGATAGCTCGGTGGCACGGTTGTCCTGTTTGATACGTTCGTTGATGCTGAGGCCTTCCTGATAATAATTATCATTGACCAGGTTGGGGCTATTCTGAACAGCAATATAGATGGTAAACATGCAGGCGATCACAGCTGTGGCTGGCAGGGAAAATATAAACCAGGGCCAGAACTGACGATACCAGGGTTGTGCTTGGGGTGTCTTCAAGGTGATTACTCAGATAGATAAACGATGAGAGAAGCGGTAGTTTACCGCTTCTCTCGATGTATGGTTAGTGGACGCTTGGTCCGATAAAGCGAGATTCTTCGCTGACCTGTGTGCTTTGATCTTCGACACTGATGACAAACTCAATGGGTAGATTGGAAGTTGCCATGAGTGCTGGATCAATTTGTGCGCGTAATGATACTTCAGTCAGCTTGCCAGAAGCCAATTCGATCTCTGTTCTACCTTTCAAGGTGAGCCCATCGACACCGGTTACACTGATTAAATAACGCTGAGTGTGCTGACTTTTGTTAAGTATTTTCAGGGTGTAGCTGTTTTCGATCAGGCCTTCGACGGTTGTTCCGTATAAGGTGCTGCGATCACGGGTGATATCAAGCTCCAGATCATCACGATCAAGAATAAAGAAGATAAAGGCCGCAAGCATGAGCAGCAGAACAGCGCCATAGCCCAATAGTTTAGGCCGCATCAGGCTATGTTCTTGCTTGTGCTCCAGGCGGTTCTCGGTGGTATATTTTATTAGCCCGCGCGGGTACTCCATTTTATCCATAATTTCGTCACAGGCATCAATACACAGTGCGCAGTTAATACACTCGTATTGAATACCATCACGGATATCAATGCCGACCGGGCAGACCTGTACACACATCTGACAATCGATACAGTCACCTAGGCCTTCGGTTTTGTAATCGATGCCTTTTTTGCGTGCGCCGCGTGATTCGCCGATTTCCGGGTCGTAGGAAACAATCAGCGTGTCGCGATCAAACATGGTTGACTGGAAGCGGGCGTAGGGGCACATGTACATGCACACCTGTTCACGCAACCAGCCAGCGTTGCCGTAGGTGGCAACGGCAAAGAAAATGATCCAGAAGGCTTCCCATGGGCCGAGGTCAAAGGTCAGCATGTTGGGCAGCAGTTCGTGGATGGGGCTGAAATAACCAACAAAGGTGAGGCCGGTCAACACGGCAAAGCCAAGCCACATACCGTGTTTGGCTGATTTGCGAAGAATTTTGTTGGCAGATAGCGGTGCCTTATCCAGCTTGATTCGCTGGTTGCGGCTGCCTTCGGCGAGCTGTTCGGCCCACATAAAAATACTGGTCCATACCGTTTGCGGGCAGGTATAGCCACACCAGACGCGTCCCAGCCAGGTAGTAATGGTAAACAGGGCAAAGGCGGCGATGATCAGGATGGCGGATAGAAGAATAAAATCCTTGGGCCAAAAGGTGATTTCAAGGATATGAAATTGACGATTCGGTATGTCAAAAAGGACAGCTGGACGATCACCCCAATTAAGCCATGGCAGCAGGAAGTAGCCTAACAGTAAAGGCCAACCAGTAAAGAGACGAACCTTCTGGAAAAAACCTTTGATCTTGCGGGTATAGATTTTTTCGCGTTTTTCGTAGAGATCAAAAAGCTCTGTTTCGACATGTTGTACTGCGTCGTCAGCCTGATCGACATCTTGGAGGGGGATCTTGTCGTTCATCGTTTGCCTGTTTTGGGTGCCCGGATTGTTATCCGATACATTTGGCAAGAAGTTGTGCGGGTCATCATAACATAACGGGGAGGCTGGCTCCCCGTTATGAGGTCTTCAATTACTGTTCTTTATTGGACAGGCTGTAAACGTATGCAGATACCAGGTGAACCTTGTCATTGCCAAGGAAATCCTTGTGGGCTGGCATATTACCAACACGGCCATTACGAATAGACTGGGCAATTTGTCCAGCTGAACCACCGTAAATCCATACATTGTCGGTCAGGTCAGGTGCGCCCAGTGCCAGGGTGCCTTTACCGTCACCACCGTGACACGCTGCACAATAGGTGCCGAAAACCTGAGAACCGGCTTCCGCTTGTGTTGCATCGGCTTCACGACCACTCAGGGTAACAACGTGTGCCGTTACCGCTTGCACATTGTCTTCACCAATGATGTCCGCCCAAGCTGGCATTGCGCCGCTACGACCGTTCATGATGGTGGTTTTAATGGTCTCGCCTGCACCGCCGTACAACCAATCGTTATCGGTCAGGTTAGGGAAGCCGTAGGCGCCCGTTGCTGCCGTACCGTGACAAACGGAGCAGTAGCTGGCGAAGATACGCCCACCTGATTGCAGAGCTGTTTCATTTTTCGCTAGTTCTTCAATAGGTTGTGCTGCATAACCGGCATACAGAGAGGCGAACTTCTCTTCTGCTTCCTGCATTTGCTCTTCCCAGGCGCCTTCCTGAGTCCAGCCCAGAATACCTTTGTAAGAACCAAGGCCTGGATATAGTGCCAGATAGCCCAATCCAAAAACGATGGTGATTAGAAAGCCCTGGAACCACCAGCGTGGCAGCGGGTTGTCGTATTCTTCAATGCCATCGTAGACGTGACCGGTAGTTGAAACGTCTTCACCGGCTTGTTTCATGCCTTTACGGTTGCCTAAAAGTAACCAGGTACAAAAAGCGATAGTACCTAGGGTAATGATGCTAATCCATGCGCTCCAAAAACTACTCATGGTTGGATTTCTCCTGCTGGGAATCGTTGTTTATGTCATCGTCGGCAAAGGGTAAGTTTGCAGCCTCGTCAAAGCGCTTCTTACTTTTGGCGCTGTAGGCCCAAAAGCAAATGCCGAGGAAGGAAATCATTACCAATAAAGTGGTAATGCCGCGCATATCAGTTGCGTCCATAGTGTTTTACCCGTCTTAACGTTTAGTCTTGATCACGGTGCCAAGTTGCTGCAAATAGGCAACTAAAGCATCGATCTCAGATTTGCCTTTAACTGCTTTGGCAGCGCCTGCAATGTCTTCATTCGTATACGGAACGCCTACAGTGCGTAATGCTTCCATTTTCTTAGCAGTGTATTTCCCGTCCAGCTTGGTTGTGAACAACCATGGGAAAATCGGCATGTTGGATTCAGGTACCACGTCACGTGGGTTGTACAGGTGGGCACGGTGCCATTCATCACTGTAACGACCACCAACACGAGCCAGATCAGGACCAGTACGTTTTGAACCCCACAGGAATGGGTGTTCGTAAACACTTTCACCGGCAACTGAGTAGTGGCCATAACGTTCTGTTTCAGAACGGAATGGGCGAATCATCTGGCTGTGGCAAGTGTTACAACCCTCGCGGATGTAAATATCTCGACCTTCCAGTTCCAGTGCTGCGAAGGGCTTAAGCCCCTCAACAGGTTCGGTCGTTTGTTTTAGGAAAAACAACGGCACGATTTCGGCCAGGCCACCAAGACTGATGACAATGACCACGAGTACGGCCATCAGGCCAATATTCTTTTCTATTCTTTCGTGATTCATGATGTATTAATCCTTACGCTACGGCTTCAGTACTGGCAGATTCAACAGGACGTGGTGCTTTGGCAGTCTTGTAGACGTTGTAAGCCATGAACAGCATGCCGCTCAGGAAGATCATTCCGCCAATGGCGCGAATCATGTGACCTGGGTAGCTGGCTTCTACAGATTCTACGAAGCTGTACGTCAGTGTGCCATCGTCGTTAAATGCGCGCCACATCAGACCTTGCATGATGCCGTTAACCCATAACGCGGCAATATAAAGTACCGTACCGATAGTGGCCAACCAGAAGTGAATATTGATCAGGCTAGTGCTGTACATATCGCCGGCTTTACGGCCGAACATCACAGGAATCATGTGGTATAGCGAGCCGATAGATACCATAGCAACCCAGCCGAGTGCACCGGAGTGTACGTGACCAACAGTCCAGTCAGTGTAGTGCGACAGAGCGTTTACAGTCTTGATAGCCATCATCGGGCCTTCAAAGGTAGACATGCCGTAGAAGGACAGAGAAACCACCAGGAACTTCAGGATTGGATCAGTACGCAGTTTTTCCCATGCGCCAGACAGTGTCATCATACCGTTAATCATACCGCCCCAAGATGGAGCCAGCAGGATTAGAGACATGACCATACCTACAGACTGAGTCCAGTTAGGCAGTGCTGTGTAGTGCAGATGGTGAGGGCCAGCCCAGATGTAAGTACAGATCAGAGCCCAGAAGTGCACAATCGACAGACGGTAGGAGTAAACTGGACGCTCAGCTTGCTTGGGTACGAAGTAGTACATCATGCCCAGGAAGCCCGCGGTCAGGAAGAAGCCTACTGCGTTGTGACCGTACCACCACTGAATCATCGCATCAGTAGCACCGGAGTAAATAGAGTAAGACTTGGTCAAGCTAACCGGGATGGCCGCGCTGTTAACAAGGTGCAGTATCGCAACGGTTAGGATGAAGCCACCCAGGAACCAGTTCGCTACATAAATGTGCTTGGCCTTACGTTTTACGATAGTGCCAAAGAACACAATTGCGTAACTGACCCAAACGACGGTAATCAGCAAATCGATTGGCCATTCCAGTTCAGCGTATTCTTTGGCGCTAGTGAAGCCCATTGGTAACGACAGCGCCGCTAGCACGATAACCAGTTGCCAGCCCCAGAAGGTGAACTTGGCAAGTGCCGGCGCAAACAGCGTGGCTTGGCAGGTACGCTGCACAATGTAGTAGGAGGTTGAGAACAATGCACAGCCACCAAATGCGAAAATAACCGCGTTGGTGTGCAGAGGACGCAGGCGACCGTAGGTCAGCCACTCTAAGTCAGTGTACATGACATTAGGCCAGGCTAACTGAGAAGCGATGGTTACGCCGACCAGCATGCCTACGATGCCCCAGACAACTGTCATGATGGCAAATTTACGAACTACGTCGTAATTATAGGTTGGGTGTTCAAATGTGGTGCTCATTAAATTCCCTGTATTTAGGACAAAGAGATGAGGTGGATTTTAGTACGCCGCGAATGATATAGCCTCGTTCGATAGCGCGCTTGATCTAAATCAAAACGGCGTGCATTCTACCTCAAATTCAGTCTCTATAAAAACAATACTAGTGATGAACTACATAACTAACGGTGATAATGGTAATAATCTATTGGTATTGGCGCATGGCGCCGGTGCGCAAATGGATAGCGATTTTATGAATGTCGTTGCCGAAGGTGTTGCAAATAATGGGATTCAGGTGGTTCGGTTTGAGTTTCCTTATATGCAGCAACGGCGCTTAACAGGCAAAAAAAGGCCGCCAGATAGACAACCCATTTTACTGGATTGCTGGCAGCAGGTGCTCAGTGATTTTGGTGGCGCTGAAAAGCTTATTATCGGTGGTAAATCCATGGGTGGACGCATGGCGAGCTTGGTTGCTGCACAGCAACTGATCAAAGGCCTGGTTTGTTTGGGCTACCCCTTTCACCCGGTTGGGAAACCTGAACGGCTGCGTACTGAGCATCTGCCACAAATTAGCTCGCCAACCCTCATTGTGCAGGGCGAGCGAGATGCGTTAGGTAATAAAGATGAAGTGCAGCATTACGAACTACCTAAGAAAAGCCGTCTTTGCTGGCTACCCGATGGCGATCATGATTTTAAGCCCCGCGTTAAATCGGGTTATACCCAGCAACAAAATTTGACGGCGGCCATTGCGGCCATAACGGATTTCGTTCAATCCTGTTAATGCTTGTTTGTTCCCTGCTTCCTTTGCTCTAACTGGCGGCTGGGTAGGGTATTTGTGTTACAATGCCGCGCTTTTAAATATCACTGTTTTCTAATTGGTAAGTTATGAGTGTTTTTGAACTTCAGGCAGACCATCATATGGATGCCTCGGGCTTGTTTTGTCCTGAGCCGGTAATGATGCTGCACAATAAGGTACGAGAAATGGCCGACGGCGATCTGCTGGAAGTCGTGGCTACTGACCCATCCACTGAGCGGGATATTCCAAAGTTTTGCCAGTTTTTAGGGCACCAACTGGTTAATAACCTGAAGTCAGATGATCGCTTCTATTATCTGATTCGCAAGGGCGTTTGAGTTACTGTCCTATCGGTCGTGCTAACCCTCAATTAACGCCGATATTGCTTTGATCGCATCGGGATCATTGCTTTTGATTTTATTAGCAATGTCATATTGAAAGAAATACTTGAAATCGGCGCAGTTGTTAACTGAATACAGGGCATCGTCACCAGCAAGCACCGGAGTCTGTTGGATTTTTTCCGGGTCGATTAGCATCCCGTCAATATGACCATCATCGAATAATTGCCAGCTGAAAATAGCTCGCACGTGCAGGGATTGACGTGCTGAGTCGGTAAAGACGGCATGTGTGCCAATCTGATCCGGAATTTCCTGTATAACCAGTCGGGAATTTTTTTGAACAACACCAGGTAAAGTACGGTTCTGACAATGGTAATGGTGAGCAGCCTGTAGCTCTGTCACCTTATATGGGGGCGGCTCATATAACACATCACCACTCGCGTTATTGAAATAGCCTTCCCAATGACCATTGAGAGGATCTCTCAGTGAGGGGCAGGCCGAGATGCAATTGAGCCACGGAACCAGCCCTACAACAGTACCGTTGTGTTGTAATCCCCAGCCAATAATTGGTAATTTAAATATCTTGCCGGGGTTGGCATCATTGCCGTACAGCATGCTAGTGCTACCATAATCCGGCGCTATGCGGACCAGCTGTTCATCATCGCCAGACTTTAGTGGTTGGCCGGTAAAAAGGTCAATGACTGGCGCCTTGGTGGGGTGGAGCTCGTTTGCCATAGATAAACTCCCTTTGCGTTTTACTCTGTTAATTATAGGACATTTTTAACCTGTTATTGTTCTCTGAGCTTGTGGCTGTGATGTCGGCAGGCCTAAAATGCGCAGCCCGATGATTTAGTTATTAGAGTTGGATAGTCATTATTATGCACAATGCGAATGATGTGGTTGGGATCTTTGATGATCTGTTTGTCAGCACGTTTAATACCGAGCTGATTGCCGGTGGCGACGAACCGGTTTATTTGCCAGCTAATAGCGCTGGCGAACGGCACCGACTTGTGTTTGCTCATGATTATTTTTCCAGTGCGCTGCATGAGGTTAGTCACTGGTGTATTGCTGGTTCGCAGCGTCGAGAGCTGGTTGATTTTGGTTATTGGTACGCGCCGGATGGCCGCTCAGTACAACAACAACAGGCTTTTGAAAAGGTCGAGGTTAAGCCGCAAGCGCTGGAATGGATCTTTTCGATGGCGGCGGGGATCAATTTTCGAGTTAGCATTGATAACCTTAGTGCGGGCGAGTACGACAGCTCGCAGTTTACTGAGCGAGTGCGACAGCAGGTGACGGGGTATTTAATCGATGGTTTACCGGAGCGCGGGCAGCGCTTTACTCAGCAACTACTGGCTTATTATCAGCCGCATTTGGGTTGCGCTGATTTTTATGTTGCTATGAACTTAGCTGTTTCCGGTGATGCTGAAAACCTTGTGAGCCTGCAGACGATGGCGGACTCTCTGCAACAAGGGGCTTAGGTTTCGCTGCTTTGATCAAGCGCAGAGGCAAAGCGAATACTGTGAGTTAATGCCGCTTGATCATCTGTGTCGTGGCTTGATAAACCCTGTGTGGTACTAATGGGTGTAGGACTTGTTTTTACCTGCAATAGGTCTGTGTTGTAGAGCGAACGGTAGTGTTTTCTTAAATGAACGGAAATGTCGGTCAATTCCTTTTTGGTGCGCTCGGCATCATTGACAAGCACGTCAATTTGGCTTTGTAGGGTGTTGAGCGGCGCACTGGCGTGCAATGCAGGGTTACTGCTCGGGCTTGGCTGCGGTGTAAAAGGTGAAGTAATAGATGCAGGCTGACTAACTTCTGCTGTGTCGGAGTGTTGATGTGTGGAAGTGTACTCTGTGCTTGATTCTTTGTTGGCTTGCGCGTCAGCTAACTGCTCAACCAGCTGTTCGTTGGTTTCGGGAGGCAGTTGATTCTGGGCGTAGGCCTGCAATACCAGGTCAATGGCTTGTTGCGGTAGAGAGCCAAACTGTACTAGATAATTTTCGATAGCATGAGCTAGTAAGTCTTCAGATTGCGATTGGCTGAATTCCTGATTAGTCAATGCGTCGTTGGCTAGGGCTAAAATTCGGTTGGCCTCTTTACCCTGCTGGTTGCTGATGACTTCAGCGGCATCTTTTGTTACTTCTGCTAGAGAATCTGAGGCCTCGGTCAGTATTGTTGTTGATTGCAAGGCGGTTACTTGTGAGTACCAGAATTCACTAATACTGTGTTCTGGCATTTCTTCTGGTTTGAAGTGCTTTAATAAAATCTTGGTAAGTAAGGTGATGCAACGCGCAGCAGGTGAATTAGGTTCGCTGATGATGACGGGCGATTGTGTTGCAACTGCGTTGCGCATGGCCCTGTCCATTGGTATGTATCCCAGATAGCGCACCTTTAGATGTACGTATTTGTTGATAGCGTGTGAAAAACGCTTAAACACATCCATGCTGTGTTTGTAGTTTTTGGCCATATTGACCAGTGCGTAAATGGGTTTGTCGTAATGGCGACGCTGCAGAACCTTGATCAATGAGAAGGCATCAGTGAGCGAGGTGGGTTCGGGAGAAATAACCACCACGGCATATTGAGCTGATTGCAGGAAACGAATGACGTTTTCGCTAATGCCTGCCGCGGTATCAATCAGGATGTAGTCAAATTGTTTTTCGAGCAGCTGTAGTGCTTTTAGGATACGTGATTGTTGCTTGTTGCTAAGCTCGGAAAATTCGGCAATACCGCTGGCTGAGGGTACGACTTTTACTCCGTGCGGGCCGGTCAGCATGATTTCGTCAATGCTTCTCTCGTTGTTGAGAAATTGCTCGAGTGTGAATTTCGGCGACAACCCTAACAGGATATTAATGTTGGCTAAGCTGGTATCGGCATCAAAGATACAGACTTTGTGTCCTTTTTTGGCTAATGCGATGCCCAGATTGGTGGTGATATTGGTTTTGCCAACACCGCCTTTACCGCTGGTAACTGCAATAGCCAAGGCCACGGGACTTTGCCCGGAAAAGGATTGTTGTGACTCTGATGAGTTGCTAGCCATGTTTTATTCTTTTTATTTGGAATCTATTTATCACTTTTCATTCTAGCATCAACTATGGATATAGTGCATATCAGGAAAAGATGAATTTGATATTCGTTTGAGCAAGATAAGTTGCCAGGCAAACATCGAATATTTGTACTGAGAGATAGCTTTTGACATTAAACAGCGGGTGACTATAGTTACCAAAGGATTTGATTGTCATGCTTGGCCTGTTGGCCGTGCGTATAGCCATTACAGAACAATAATAAATATATGATTGCTGAAGATTTTGATGATGTGTTCTCAGACATAGACGTCAATAAGTTACCGACGTTACCACAGGTGCTGCTAGTTTTTCTTGACGCAGCCCATACGGAAGTTGTGTCCTTTGAACGCCTGTCAGATTTAATTAAAAAAGATGCCTCTTTAGCTGCACGAATTGTCGCTGCGGCCAATACGGCTTATTACGCGGGGCAGGGTAAATCTCTTTCTTTTGAACGTGTGCTTGTTTTATTAGGTCTGCGGACCATAAAAACCATTGCCATAACCGCCTCCGTACAACAGTTCTTTTCACGTTTTGATGGTGCCAGCGCGCGTCGTCAGAAAGCCTTCTGGCGTGACTCGCTGACCTGCGCACAATTAGCCAGTTCGTTGGCTCGTTTAACGGGTTATGCCAGTGAAGAAGAGGCGTATCTGGCGGGCTTAATTCACAATATTGGCTCGTTGATTTTTTCAAATAATTACCCGGACCAGTACGCTGCTTTGGTCGACATGGCAGAAGATGAAGTGCAACTTGCTGAGTTTGAAAGTGAGCATTTTGGCGGTACACGTTATCAAGCGGGTGCCTGGATTGTTGGTAGCTGGGATTTAGACTCGTTTGTCGCTGACGCAGTGCTGTACCAGAATGAGCCATTGGAATCCCTACACGGCGCCCACCATTTGGTGAAAATTCTGGCGGTTGCTAGCCGTTTATCTCAATATCAAAATGCTGCCGATGAAGCCGCATTGGACTCTGCACAACAGATGTTCGACCTTAACCAATCGTTGGTTATTGACCTGCTTGCTGAGACACGTAGTAACGTTACTGATATCGCCGCCTCTATGGGGATTGATTTGGCACCGTTAGCTGATAGTGCTGATATAGGCCAATTATCAGTTGTTGATGAGGCAAAACAGGTTGAGTTAGCTGGTAAGGTGCGTGATATCGCATTGTTGAATGGGGTTCGTCAGGACTTGTCCGGTAGTGGGGACGAAAAGTCTGTTAAACAGGCAATTCAAAAGAGTCTGGAAATCCTATTCAATTGTCAGAGTTGTTTGTTTTTCAAAGTTGATTCGCAAGGCGAATCCTTAACGGGTGATCCGTTGGGTGAGGCTGATCAGAAAATAGCCGAATTTAATGTGGCAATGGTGTCAGAAGGTAGTTTGTTAGCACGTTGTTTTATCGAAAAGCGTGTATTTCATTCGCTCACAACCGACCCTTTGTTACCGCCCAGTGTTGTCGATAGACAGCTGATTAAATTGGCTGGAGGTAAAGCCATTGTATGTTTACCTTTGATGGTTGATCAGCATCAGTTGGGTGTTTTGGTTGTTGGGGTGACAGCACGCTCTGCCGCGGTGATAGAGCGACAGCTGCAATTGTGGAAAATGTTTGCTAACGAAGCATCCTATAGTCTATTGACTCAGCAACAGCATGAGCAGATTAGAGATGATAAAAGTGAGGATGATCGCGCGTTTTATAATGCTCGTGCTCGTGAAATTGTTCACGAGGTAAACAACCCACTCAGTATCGTTAAAAATTATGTGCATATTCTCAGCGCCCGCTTGGATCAAGAGGATGCTGCGCAGGAAGAGTTACAAATTATTCGTGAGGAATTAGAGCGCGCGGGTAGTATTCTATTACGACTACCTGGCATAACTGAGCAACGCATGACCACATCAGGTGCTGAGTTGGTTAATGTGAATACCCAGATTTTAGATCTATTGAAAATTTTCCGGGCATCGTTATTTGCTAGCGCCGGTATTGAGGCGATTACGGACTTTGATGATAGTTTGGTTCCCATTGTAACTAACCGAAATGCGATTAAGCAGGTACTGACAAATATTATAAAAAATGCGGCCGAAGCACTGGGTGAGGCAGGTCGTATTACGGTTGAAACGCAAGGTCAGGTCAATTTTAATGGTCGTAACTACGTGGAAATTGTAATTTCGGATAATGGCCCGGGTATTGCTTCCGAGGTTCAGGAAAAACTCTTTAGCCCTGTACAGACAACTAAGGGCGGGAGTCATGCAGGACTTGGTTTAAGTATTGTTAAAAATCTTATCGACGAGCTGGATGGATCCATTAGCTGTCGAAGTAGCGCCAAGAATGGAACGCGCTTTGAAATATTGATTCCCAGACTTACTGAGAATAGTTGATATCTCTTGGTAGTGGGTAACCAGTTATTTTAGCTAAGGGTTTAGAATGCAGCGAAATGAATTGATTCTGGTTGTAGATGATCAGCCGCGTATGTTGCAGAGTCTACAAGAGTTGATGACCATTAGTGGTTATCAAGTCATCACTGCGATGGGCGGGCAGCAAGCCGTTGAACAGCTTAGCGAACACGCTGTTGATTTAATGCTGCTCGATTTGAGAATGCCTGGTTATAGTGGTCACCAGGTGATGGATTTTGTTGAAGAAAATAAGCTCGATACCACTGTCGTGGTGGTTAGTGGTGAGTCATCATTTGATGCGGTGTCCCAAGTTTTAAGGCGACGCGCCTATGACTATATTCGCAAACCCTATGCGCCCGATGAATTATTACATACGGTCGAAAATGCCCTTAAATCTCGCCGGTTAGAGTTTTCTCATCGGCAAATCAATGATCGCTTATTACGTTCTGAAAAACTGCACCGTTATCTTGTAAACAGTTCCCCCGATCTGGTTTATATGCTCGACAGTGATGGTCGTTTTAGTTATGTGAATGATCGTGTAGTCGCTTTACTGGGTTATGTACGAGAAAAGTTGATTGGTATGCATTACCGGGATCTTGTGTATCTTGAAGATGCCGAGCAGGCCGGTTATGTATTTAGTGAGCGGGCGGAGGAGGATACTGCGCCACGTAATGCCGAGCTGCGGTTTAAGTGCTGTGATCATGATCGCCCCCCCAAGTTTTTTGAAGTTAATACAATCCCTGTTGAATTTAATTCCTCCGAAATGTTTGATGCAGGTTCTAGTGATGAGAGTTTTTCTGGTATTTATGGGGTGGCGCGCGATATTTCGGAGCGTAAAGAAGCTGAACGAACCATCAATTTTCAGGCCTACCATGACCTGTTAACCCGTTTGCCTAACCGTGCGCTATTTAAGGATCGATTGAACTTGGCTGTGGCTCAGGCTAAACGTTCCTGTCACGAAATGGCAGTGATGTTTCTCGATCTTGACCGCTTTAAGTTAGTGAATGACACGCTGGGCCATATCTATGGTGATGAATTATTGCAGCATGTCAGCCAGAGATTGCAGGAATGTCTTCGTGAAGGAGATACCCTGGCGCGATTTGGTGGTGATGAATTTACTCTGCTGTTACCTGAGATTGTGGGGCGGGAAGATGCCACGATTATCGCCAAAAAGATTATTGAAATAATGCGTCAGCCCTTTGTTATTGAAGGACATGAAATCTATGTGACGATCAGTGTGGGCATTGCTATGTACCCTCATGACGGTGGCAGCATGGATTCGTTAGTCAAAAATGCTGATATTGCCATGTACCATATCAAGGGCCGTGGCAAAAATGATTACCAGTTCTTCTCACGGGAGATGAACGAAGCCTCTATGCAGCGTTTATCGCTGGAACGTGACATGCGTAAAGGGCTAGAGACAGAACAATTTGAGCTGTACTACCAACCACAAGTGGATGTTGTGACAGGACAGGTCGTCGCAGTTGAGGCGCTGTTACGCTGGAGACATCCGACGCTGGGTTTGATTGCTCCGACTGATTTTATTGCTGTCGCCGAAGAGACCGGTTTGATTTTGCCTCTTGGTGAGTGGGTTATGCGTAAAGCCTGTAGTGTACTGAGCTCTTGGAGGGCTATCGGTATTATGGATGTGCGCATGGCGATTAATTTATCTTCTATACAGATAGAGCATAAAAATTTTGTGGGGCTTGTTAAAGACGTCATGCAACAAAATAGTTTGTCTGGTCATGATCTCGAAATGGAAATCACTGAAAATTTGATTATGCAGGATATGGAGAATGCCGTTAAAAAGCTGATGCAGCTTAATGAGTTAGGCGTTCAAATTGCTATCGATGATTTTGGTACTGGTTATTCATCACTCAGCTATTTGCAGAAGCTGCCTATCCATACGCTGAAAATTGACCGGTCTTTTGTGCATGAAATTAAAGAAGGCCCTGTCGATGCTTGTATTGTTGATGCCGTGATAGCTATGGCGCGTGGCTTGAAGCTTAATTTAATTGCAGAGGGCGTCGAAACGGAATTCCAAATGGAATATTTGCGCTCACAGGGTTGCGGGGAAATGCAGGGTTTTTATTTTGGTGTGCCAGCCCCTGAAGAAGAGACTGTTGAGTTGTTAACGCAGGCCCCCTTTGGCGAATTTTCTTTACCAAGTGTAGGCTAATGGTTGCTGTTCAATATTGCCTTGTTAGAGGCTAATCCAGTCTGAAAAAACGCCGAGCATTGTTTGTTGTGGCAAGTGCTATCTCTTGTTCACTTTTATCAATACAGCGGCTGACTGTTGCCAGTATATGGGGCAGATAGCAGGGTTCGTTTTTCCCTTTTTTTGGTTTGGGTTTCAAGGTACGCGGTAATAGGTAAGGGGCATCGGTTTCCAATAATAGACGGTGTTGGGGGATTTTTTTTACCAACTCCTGTAAATGTAAGCCGCGACGTTCGTCGCAAATCCAGCCAGTAATACCGATGTGTAGGTCTAACTCCAAATAATCCTCCAGTTCCTGCTCATCACCGGTAAAACAATGTATCACCGCATCACAGAGGCTACTTCGGTACTCTTTTAAACGTTCATGGAAGGCTTGATGTGCATCGCGTTGATGTAGATAAATTGGCAGCTGTAATTCGGCGGCAAGTTTCAACTGGGCTTCAAAACAAACAAGTTGTTGCGGCTGGGGAGAGTAATTGCGGTTAAAATCCAGGCCGGTTTCACCAATGGCCTTTACTTGCGGTAACGTGGCCAACTCACGAATCTGCTGCAAACTTGAGTTATTTAACGTCGTTGCCTGATGTGGGTGAATGCCAGCTGTTGTATAGCAGCCGTCATATTGAGAACTCAGTTTAAGGGCAAGGGTGCTGTCAGCAATGTCGCTGCCAATTAAGATCATTTGCTCGACGCCCGCATGCCGAGCACGGTCAACAATCTCATCGCGACGATCATTAAATGCTGAGCTGGTCAGGTTTACACCTATATCGAACAGTATGGTCATTAGGTTGGTTTAATATTCGACGTGTCTGGGATTCTTAAGTCTCGATCCTGGCACCATTGCAAACTGTCCAGGTAGGCTTGTTTAATACCCAAGATAGAAAGGTTGTATTTTTTCAATTTGTTCCAATCAATTGCTCCCCATTTGCCTTGTTCGTAAGCAATTGCTGTTTTCAGGGCAAAGCCTAATTGGCCGTCATGTTGTAGTAGTGCGCCGTTGATTTCATCGGTTAAATCCATTGATGCCAGTAATTCTTCCATTGGTGCATCAAGGTAGGCATCCAGCATTGATAGCATGCCTATAGTAAAAAACAGGGCGCTGTGTTGTGAATGAAGGTAGCCGCCAATCAATTCACACATTTTTGCACGTGCCATGGTTAATTCTGTTAATGCATGTGGTTTGTCGTCTAGGTTAGACAGAGCAAGCATACTGGCCCAATGTTTTATGTCTTTTTGACCAATCCACAGGATAGCTCGTTGCAGAGAGTCGATTTTATTATTACGACGATACGCAGCGGAGTTAGCCATTCGTAACAGCTTGAAGCTCAGTGCGGGGTCTTTTGAAATAGTGTCATTTAATTGTTGAGGGGTGATATCTGGATGTTGCAGGTCGGCAATTAATTTCATTACTACTAGTTTATTTGCGGGTATTTTTCGACCCTTCATGATTTTAGGGCGGCTTAGGAAATAACCCTGAAAATAATCGAAACCAAGCTTTTTGCAGTAATCATACATCTCTTGGGTTTCGACCTTTTCAGCGAGCAGCGCAACACCCGGTGTTTTAAGTCGAGCGGCATGTTCGGCTATTTGTTGTTCTGTGAGTGCCGTAACATCGATTTTGATAATGTCAGCCAGATCGACAAAGGACTGCAGATGTTCCTGGTACTCAAAATCATCCAGTGCGATGGTGAAGCCCTGTTGTTTAAATTTTTTCAGGCTGTTAATAACCTCAGAGTCGGGCTCTATATCTTCTAACACCTCAATCACAATTTCACCGCTTGTGAAGGGTGGCGGAGTGATCAGTAGATTACGCGTGAAATTGATAAAGGCCGGGTGCTCGCCCACTACATTTCGAATACCAATTTCAGAAAAGGCGTTAAAGATCACCATCGATGTCGCAGTGTCCGCACCAATGTCAGAAATTTGTTCATTACTGTCAGAACGAAAAAGAAGCTCGTAGGCGTAAATACCAAGATCTTTGTTATAGATGGGCTGTCGGGCTAATAGTACATTTTCTTTAGGCATGGCTGTCTCGGTTTTTGTTTTTCTTATGCACCAAGCCTCAAGTGTATTAGCGATTTTGTTTTTCGATAGTTAAAGGGAACATATTTTTTGAGCCCATTGTCAGGGGTGGTGTATCGGTGGATAGCTGGTTGTGGCCATTTGGAAATTTGATTGGTTACGGCGGTGTGCGTAGATGGCACTGTAGGCCATAACATTTTTCACATATTGACGCGTTTCATGGAATGGAATGCTTTCGACCCACACATCAATAGGTAGGTGGCGAGTTGTTTTAAGCCATTTTTCAACGCGATGAGGCCCTGCATTGTAGGCGGCGGTAGCATAAATATGATTGCCATCAAACTGTTCAAGAAGTGAGCTCAGATAGGCGCTGGCAAGTTCGGCATTCTTTTGAGGATCAAATAACTGCTGGTGAGAATGGTAGGCGATCTTGTGTTTTCGCGCTACGTTTCTTGCTGTGGCTGGCATTATTTGAATCAGCCCTCGTGCACCTTTGTGCGATACGGCTTCAGGGCTTAACGCGCTTTCCTGACGGGCCATAGCAAATAGCCAGTTACTGTTTAACTGGCGTTGCTGAGAAGCTTCTTCAATGGTCTCTTCAAAACTGAGAGGGAAACGAAGTTCCAGATCATGCCAGCGTTTTGCTGCGATGGTGGAACGGATGGCCTGACTGTTCCAATTTATTTGTTGCGCGTACAGTGCCGCTGTGTAGTGTTGCTCTTTATCAAATGCCAGTGTTGCTTGGTACCACTCGCGTCGTGCAGCGGTCAGTTGCTTAGCATGTAATAACTCACGGGCCCTGATGATAGCGGGCAGCTGTTTAAAGCGTTCCAGAAAATTACCGTCAACACTGTAACGTTGTGAGTTCATTCTATAGGGCTGTTTTAAAACATCAGCGGCCATGAAACTGTAATAATCACGTTGCTGGGACATTGCACGTAAACTTTCCTGCCTGACTTGAGGCGAGATTGCGTCGGTTTCAAGTTGCGCTCGCACCAGCCAATATTGCGAGCGGGTGCTATTTTGTTTGTCTTCGGACAATTTCAGCGTCAGTGAAATAACCAGCGGCCAGTCCTGCTGGCGGATTGCTAGACGAACCCCTGCTTCAACGATGTCATCATCAGCCTGGGTGGCGAAGCGTTGTAAAGCTTCCTGATAGGTCAGGCTGTTATCTTGATGAGCTAGCCACAGCATGATCTGATGGTTAATGAGACTTATCTGTTGGGAATGGAAATCCTGCGATTTCTGATATTCAGGCCACAGTTGGTAAGCTTGCAGGGAGTCTTTTCTGGCTAATCGTTTAAAGCCTTGCAGGATTATATTTCTATGGTCGTTGTTGAAAGGCTCAAAGCGGCTCAGCGTCTTAAGGCGGTGGGGGTGCAGATATATTTCCCGAGATAGGTTGGCCAGTTTCTGATGTTTGGCTGACATAAAACGTATCAGGTAGCGCGCCAGGGTAGGATTCCCTGCGCTCATGGCCAATTCAAAGCGCTTCCAGGCCATGACGTCAGTCAGTCGGCCGCTTTTAATCCAAAGTTCAAAAATCGGGTTGCAGGCGTCTGGTTGCGAGCGACCAACCAGCCAAAGTTCTGTAACGTTGTTAAGCGCAGATTCGGTATGGCCGGTCTTATGCTGAGCCCACTGGGCGTAGCAGCGTAATTCGGTACTTTTTACTTGTGCATCATAATTATCAAGATAGTGCTGCCATTGTCCTGATTTTGCCAGCCGTCTTAGCCATTGATGTTTGAGTGTGCTTGCCAGTGGTGTGGTCGACCAGGTGTTAAGAAACTGGTGAATCTGTGTGGTGTTTGATTTGCTCAGATGTTTGCGTAGATATTCGTATTCCAGGTAGGGATACAGTGGGTAGTTTGTGAGTTCTTCGCGCAAGCTAAGGTACGCGCCAAAATCATTTTTTTCCAGTACTTCGCGCGCTAGCTGATAGTCAACGCGAGCTTGCTGCCACTTGTCTTCTTTAGTTTCTGGCGAAGAGGGTGGCGGTGTTGGTGTAATAGCAGCCGTATTGGCGATTGCCAGGGTCGTTGAAAGTGCGAAAAAGGCCGTGATAAAAACTTTGTGGATTCGCAATAAATTCATGTCAGTCATTACCCACTCGAACAGCAAGAATATCGCACTCAGCGCCATGAAGAACCCCGTTGCTAGTGGAGCCTAATAACAGCGATAGACCATGTCGGCCGTGACTACCAACTACAACCAGATCGACCTGTAATTCTTTTGCAAGACGATGGATTTCATTTTGTGGCAAACCGACAACAATGTGTTGGTTGGCTTCTTCAATATTGTATTTGCTGGAAAATTCAGCCACTTTTTTGTGGGCATGTTCGTCGAGTTGTTCCTGAATAGCCGTGAGATCCATCGGGATGTCGCCGCCGTAGGCAAAGTTGATGGGTTCAATGGTATGAACCAGGCTGAGTTTGGCATTGCTGAGTTGTGCTATAGATGCGGCGCGCTCAGCTACCTTCAGGGACTCGTCAGACAAGTCCACCGCAAGCAGAATGTGTTGATAGTGAGACATAATTTAGGCCTCCGTATTCGAACTTCCGTTAACAGTATTTGGACTTAAAACCTGCACCCTTACTCAGTTTGTCGGAGTTATTGCTAGGTTTCCAAATAGAATATCGTGCCTATTGTCTTTATGATAGAAATTCGACATGAATTTTCCATTTTTTTAAGGTTAAAACCACTTCTTTTATGACAACGCTAATCATTATTTGCGCCGTAATTCTTATTTTAGGTTCCTCGTTATGGATTTTGCCTTCCCCGCGCCAGCGTGCGCAAATGCAACTACGTCGCGAAGCGATGATGAAAGGATTGCAGGTCAAACTAACTAAAGTTAAAGATCTGGAGTATCCCGGCGAGGAGCAACACTGTATCGCCTATCGTTTGGCGCGCCAAAGCAAGCCTGTTTCTAAAAGCGAAACCTGGATGTTGTATCGGCACAGCGAAATGAATGATGAACTAAGAATCCCTGGCTGGTTGTATGACCGTCATGGAGGCCTTTATCGATTTGACGATGTTCGGCCGATCTCGGAATTACTCGCGCAATTGCCCGAAGATGTCATTGCGGTTGAAGGCTCTGCTGGTACTACCTCGGTGTACTGGAATGAAAAGGGTGATAGTGGTGACTTAGCCGTGATTTTTCGCATTTTGACGGAGCTTCAAACTCTTTGAAGTAAGGCATTGTCAGCGGTTGACACCCCCCGTTATTTGAACGACAGTTTAGATAAAACAATTGGCACCAAAGCCATCATTTCGATTGCAGGAGAAAGCAACAATGTTTGCAGGAAGCCATGTACAGCTTGAAGCGCTAGCTGATGGAATTATCGAATTACGTTTTGATGCACAGGATGCCAAGGTCAATATTCTCAGCCAGGCCGCGCTTCTTGAACTGCGTTCAGCGGTTGATGAACTTAAACAACAAGCTGACCTCAAGGGTTTGATTCTGGCGAGTGGCAAAGACAGTTTTATTCTTGGTGCCGATATTACTGAATTTTTGCCTATCTTTGCAGGCCCGCCTGAAATCATTATCGATTACCTCAACCAAGCGCACGACATTCTCCGTGATATTGAAGAGTTGCCTGTTCCGACGGTGACAGCCATCAATGGTGAAACGTTGGGCGGTGGTTGTGAAATATCACTCAGTACAGATTATCGTGTGATGGCAGAGGGCGCCAAAATTGGCTTGCCGGAAACCAAACTGGGCATCTTGCCAGGCTTTGGCGGCAGCATTCGATTGCCGCGTTTGATTGGTGTTGAAAACGCGCTGGAGTGGATTGCCACCGGACAAAATAATAGAGCGGATAAGGCGTTAGCCGTTGGCGCTACAGACAGCGTGGTTGCACCTGAAAAATTACGTGATGCCTGTGTGCACCTATTAACGCAATGTAATGCTGGAAAGATTGATTGGCGCGGTCGTCGGCAACGTAAAACTGGCCCGCTGACGCTCGGTAAAACTGAAGCCATGATGGTGTTTGAAACCGCTCAAGCCGTAGTATTCCAAAAGGCCGGGCCGAATTATCCAGCGCCGATGACGGTTGTAGATTTAATTCAAAAATCGGCGGGCATGGCGCGTGACGAAGCACTGCAAATGGAAGCCCAGTATTTTGTACAACTGGCAAAAACCGATGTGTGCAGCTGTCTGATTGGTTTATTCCTTAATAGCCAAATGCTCAAAAAGCAGGCGCGTGCCGCCGCTAAGCTGGCATTGCCGGTTAATCAGGCGGCGGTATTGGGCGCAGGTATTATGGGCGGTGGTATCTCTTATCAATCAGCACTCAAAGGCGTGCCAGTGGTGATGAAAGATATTGCCCCGCAGGCGTTACAACTGGGAATCTCCGAAGCCAGCAAGCAACTCAATAAGCGAGTTGAACGTAAACGTATGAGCAATGATCAGGCGCTGCAAATTATGGGTTCGATTTCCGCAACGCTGAATATGACTGAATTAGCCGGTGCCAATGTGGTGGTTGAGGCGGTGGTTGAGAAGGTGGAAATCAAAGCTGCTGTGTTAGCTGAAGCCGAACAAATCGTAGCGGATGATGCCGTGCTGGCCTCCAACACCTCAACGATTTCCATTGATAAACTGGCTGAAAATCTAAAACGCCCCGAGCAGTTCTGCGGCATGCACTTCTTCAACCCGGTACCAGTAATGCCACTGGTGGAAGTGATTCGCGGCAGTAAAACCAGCGATCAAACTATTGCTACCGTGGTGGCCTATGCCGCTGGCATGGGCAAAACCCCCATCGTGGTTAATGACTGCCCCGGCTTTTTTGTGAACCGCGTGCTGTTCCCCTACTTATACGCTTTTAACCTGTTGCTGCGTGATGGCGCGGATTTCCGTCAGGTCGATAAGGTGATGGAGCGTTTTGGTTGGCCGATGGGTCCTGCTTATTTGCAGGATGTGGTTGGGATCGATACCTGTTGTCACGGCATGACGGTGATGGCTGAAGGCTTCCCTGATCGTATGAGCGATGAGGGTGAATCAGCCCCCGGCTTGTTGTTCAAAGAAAACCGATTGGGCCAGAAAACCGATTTGGGTTTCTATCGTTATGAACCGGATAAAAAGGGCAAACCGAAAAAAATCAATGATGACAGCGTTGATGCCGTGCTGGCCGCTTTGCAGCCTGAAGGCGTTCAAAAAATGGAACGTAACGATATTATTGCCCGCATGATGATTCCTATGTGCCTGGAGGTGGTGCGCTGTATCGAAGAAGGCATTATCGCGACACCCAACGAGGCCGATATGGCGCTGGTTATGGGCGTTGGCTTTCCGCCATTCCGAGGTGGCGCAGTGCGTTACATGGAAAGCATGGGATTAGAGAAATTCTGTCAATTGGCGGATAGCTTTGCTCATTTGGGCGTGCTCTATCAGCCCACCGAAAAACTGCGTGAAATGGCGGCCAACGGCCAATCCTTCTTCGCCTAATGGAATGCTGAGGACAAGATAATGGCTTTAAATCCAAGAGATGCAGTAATTGTTGATTGCGCCCGCACTCCCATGGGACGCTCCAAAGGGGGCGCGTTTCGTCACGTGCGCGCCGAGCAGATGTCCGCGCAACTTATTCTGGCGTTACTGGAACGTAACCCCGCGATTGACCGCAACACCATTGATGATGTGATCTGGGGTTGTGTGAATCAAACCCTTGAGCAAGGTTTGAATATCGCCCGCATGATTACACTGCTGGCTGATTTACCGCATTCCGTACCGGCGCAAACGGTGAATCGTTTATGTGGTTCTTCTATGTCGGCTATTCACAGCGCTGCGCAGGCCATCCAGTCCGGCAATGGTGACTGTTTTGTGATCGGCGGCGTTGAGCACATGGGTCATGTTGCGATGACCCACGGCGTGGATATTAATCCTTCGTTGTGTCATTACATCGCCAAAGGTTCAGCGATGATGGGTCTGACTGCCGAAGTACTGGCCGCGCAATATGAAGTGTCTCGTGAACAGCAAGACGCCTTTGCCATGCGTTCTCATCAACGCGCCGCTGCCGCACAAAACGCGGGTGCCTTTGCAAACGAAATTGTGCCGATTGAAGGCCACAATGCCGATGGTTTTAATACCCTAATCGAAAGCGACGAAGTGGTTCGCCCCGATACCAACCTGGAAACACTGGCTAAATTAAGACCGGCTTTTAATCCCGTCAGTGGTTCCGTGACCGCCGGTAATTCCTCGGCGATTTCCGACGGCGCGTCGGCCATGCTGATCCTGTCTGCAGAACGTGCTCAAGCATTGGGCTTAACGCCGATTGCTAAGGTGCGCGGCATGGCGGTGGCGGGTGTTGATCCGGCGGTGATGGGCCTTGGCCCCGTGCCAGCGGTTCACAAACTGCTGAAAAGTGCTGGAGTTAGCTTGGCTGATATTGATTATCTGGAGCTCAATGAAGCCTTCGCCGCGCAGTCCTTGTCCGTGATGAAAGGGCTGGAATTGGCCGATTACGAAGACAGAGTCAATATCAACGGAGGTGCAATTGCCTTGGGTCATCCACTAGGTTGCTCCGGCGCGCGTATCTCCACGACATTGCTCAATGTTATGCAGGCTAAGGATGCCAATCTCGGCATTGCGACCATGTGTATTGGCATGGGGCAGGGTATAGCGACGTTGTTTGAGCGGGTTTAGGTTTTTTAAAGTGTAACAAAGGCGCCAAGGAATGTGGTTTGTTAGATTAAAAGGGGACCCAAACGGCCTTAATCAATTGTGTTTAGTTTTCGATCAATCTGAGTTTAGTGTGCAGAAAATCGAAAATGATTATTGGCTTTGTTCAGGTCAGCTTAATGAAGATATAGCTGAACAAGAAGTCTATGACAGAGGTGAAGCATTAATTGAATACCTTAATTCTGTTTTAAAGCTTTATTCAAACAAGACTGATTTGTTTGAATCAGAAGGGTATTTTTTGAAGTCAGATGGCGGGGCGTTACAGAAAAAATTCGATGCCATTGGTTCTCTATCTATTCCGCTTGGAATAAGTGTAATTGATAACTCTTTACCTGATATGAGAAGTTATCAGTTGTATAGGGATTACCCTAATGTCAGATATGTGCTTTCACAATTCAATCAATCAAAACTAGATTGGTACTCATTGTTTAACATTTTTGAAGCCATTGAACATGATGAGCAGATTCGAGTTTTTTTCAAAACGAGTATGACAGCAATAATTAGCTGGACTAACTCCACTGACAAGGAGCGTTTTTTTGGTACAGCAAATTGGTATCGACATTCACCTTATAAAAAACAAAAGGGGCTGACCCAGATAACTCGAATTTGGAGTTATTATGGGACGTATGCGCAAGAGCCGCTTAAGCCATTACAAACA
>Ga0209395_1000809_pt1 | contig 45410 bp, 41 predicted proteins | sample GOMGulsemesocosm_3_FD_184635 | JGI IMG/M metagenome (GOLD analysis project Ga0209395, IMG submission 184635) | Methane-oxidizing microbial communities from mesocosms in the Gulf of Mexico - GOM9D Gulf of Mexico (SPAdes) (version 2) | ecosystem: Environmental > Aquatic > Marine > Cold seeps... | reverse complement strand
TGGCGGGCCCGTCGCGAGCCTCAAGATGCTCAATAATAAATTCGCGACTGGGAATAGGATTTTCGTAATTTGACGCTTCGCGAGAGGCAAAGGGATCAGAGTTTTTACTGCGTTTTCGTGACATAGGTCGTCCGTAATGAATTCATCTGCGCATTGTAGCCATAAAGGTTAGACAACAATAGCAATATTCGTTGACAAGCCTTTTTAATGGCAGTAAAGTCGCGCACCTAATTTGCTGATACGGCTTGTCATAAGTTGTAACGCAGAGCCCAGGTGGTGAAATTGGTAGACACGCTAGCTTCAGGTGCTAGTGCTCTTCGGGGCGTGGAGGTTCAAGTCCTCTTCTGGGCACCAATCTAGGTATTTGATTTTATTATAAAATACCATCAAAAAGGCCGATATCCTTTAGTTAGGAAATCGGCCTTTTTTGTTTCTAATCAACACCCAGTCAACTCTCAGCCCTCTTTTAAGCACCAGCTTTGCCCATAAAGAGCCTAATTAACACCTCTAAACCTCACCCGCTATAAAAATAATGTCGCATCCACGCTGCAGAGGACCTAATCGTCCTCTGCACCGCTCAAAAAGGCTAATTAGACTCACCGCACTTGCGTAATGGATCTTTGGACGCATCCTCAGTGTTAAGGCTATCGAATGAAACAGGTTGTCATTGCTGCTTCTAACCGCCACACAGCAGCCCTAAAAATACCCTCAAATAGGTATCGCCTTTAGGGCAATTCAAAGTCAAAACAAACTGGTTTAGAGTAACAATCCAACTTTTTCCCAATATATATAATGCGATTCCCTTCTGAAGGTTGAAATACCCGAAACAACCCCAATATGGCATTAAATCGCAGGGTAAATCAGTTGCCGGGTAACGGCCTGAGCCGCGACAAGAAGACTGCCCAAGTGCAGCTTCACCAAATAGCACTCAAATTCTTATATCTGTTAATCATCGACAGATAAATTTTTGATACATCTAAAAGAGTAACTGGAGAAATTTATGACTCAATTTAAACGTCCTGAATCACCACTGGCTTCACGCCATCGCGAACTGGGTTCTAACCTGGAAGACTGGAACGGCGTAGGCACTGCATGGTCTTACAACTCATGCCCAAATGACGAGCATGACGCTTACCGTGAGCGCGCTACTCTGACTGACGTATCTGGTCTGAAAAAAGTATGGGTTCGTGGTCCTGACGCATTTGCTGTTGTTGATCACGCTTGTAGCCGTGCAATGAAAAACGTTGGCACTGACAAATGTGCTTACACGCTGATCCTGACTGACGAAGGCACCGTGACTGACGATGCTATCGTTTACAACCTGGGCGACAAAGGCTGGTTGGTTGTTCATGGCGGCGGTTTCGGCATGGAAATGCTGCAAGCATCTGCTGAAGGCAAAGACGCAACAGTTGAGCTGGACGACACGTTCAACTCTATCTCTCTGCAGGGCCCTGCTGCTCTGGGCGTTCTTAACCCAATGCTGGATGCTGACATCGAGCCAATGGGCGTATTCGGTCAAACAACAACGACTATGCTGGGTCACGAAGTAATCATTTCTCGCACAGGTTTCTCTGGCGAGCGTGGCTACGAAGTTTACGCTTCTGGCGAAAACATGCCTCAAATCTGGGACGCTATCCTGGAAGCTGGCAAAGACGCTGGTGTAATCCCTGCTTCTTTTGCTTCTCTGGACAAAGTGCGTCTTGAGTTCGGTTTGTTGTTCTACCCATACGACATGAGCGAAGCAACAACTCCTTGGGAAATCAATCTTCCTTGGTGTGTTGGCAAAGACAAAGACTTCCGTGGCAAAGCTGCTTGCGAAGCATCTAAAGGCAAAGAAAACATTAAACTGGTTGGCTTAATCTCCAATCTAGATGATGCAGCACCTGAAGCATCAAAACTGTTCGCTAACGGCAAAGAAGTAGGTGTTATCAACAGCCCAGGTTACTCTCACCGCATGGGTGTAGCTATCTCTCTGGGTCATGTTACTCCTGATCTGGCCGCACCAGGCACTGTTCTGGAAGCGAAAGCAGAAGACGGCACAACTTTCACAGCCACTGTGACTGCAATGCCAATGTACGATCCACAGAAAACAAACATGCGCGACTAGTATTAGCCGCTATTGATTGATTCTGTACCAACTGGCCTGGGTTTATCCCGGGCCAGCTTGGTTTTAAACAATAAAAAATGTATTAGCCAACGATATCTCTCCACGCATATAGTCAAAAATATGCGAACTCTTCTCGGCTATCAATCCGAACACCGATGAGAAATCGGTCCTCATTGAGGCTTTCAACCTCTCTCTTTAATTTCGCTTTCAGTTTCGTTCAGCGGATGCTCAATCGCTGTCTCAGCCACCTTTTCAATCACAGGCTCAGCAATCAGCGCCAAGCGATCACTTTCAAAATCAATATGCTTGGGCTCTAGTTCCGGCATGCTTTTACTGACTTTACTAGATAAGGTACTAAAGCGTTCCACCTTGCCATGCAACCCACGCTGCCCCACTAAAGCATTCACCGTTTTATTGTAGTGATTACTGGCCGCTCCCAGCGTCACACCTAGTTTTTGCAGGTTTTCAGCCACCACACAAACCTGATTGTAAATATCACCCGCCTTGTCGCTGATCTCGCGCGCCTCCTCGTTGCTACGTTCCATCATCCAAAGATTGGCAACGGTGCGCAGAATAGGGATCAAGGTGGTGTGCGAGACCACCACAATACCCTTGTCGTAGCCGTAACCGAACAGGTCTTTATTATGTTTCAGGGCGTCGATGTAGGCTGGCTCGACGGGGATAAACATCAACACAAAGCTGGGGCTACGTATGCCAATCAAATTGGTGTAATCCTTACTGGCCAGATCATCGATTTTGGCTTTGACAGACTTGGCATGCTCGTCCATCGCCAGTCGTTCCTGTTCAGGGTTTTCGGCTGAGATGGCCTTGTCGTAGGCCACCAGCGACACCTTGCTGTCGATGATGATGTGCTTATTGTCAGGCAATTTGATGATGTAATCAGTGTACTTCTGTTTGCCGTCCTGATCTTTGAAGGACGACTGCTTTTCGTAATGAGCATCTTCCACCAACCCGCTCATTTCCAGTGTGCGCTCCAACTGCGCTTCACCCCAGGCGCCCCGCTGCTGGGAGTCACCCTTTAGCGCTGAAGTTAAATTGCTCGCTTCTGCACTCATTTTCAAGCCGGTATCAAGCAGCTTTTTAATTTCCGCATCCAGCAAAGCATTCCCTTTAAGGGTTTCATCATGTACTTCGTTAACACGCTTCTGGAAACCATCAATTTGTTCACGGAAAGGTTTTAATAGCTGATCCAGCGTACTCTGGCTCGCCTCAGAAAAACGCTTACCCTTTTCTTCAAAAATTTTATTGGCGAGATTTTCAAACTCCTTGCTCAACGCCTGTTTCTGCTCTTCGAATTGCTCCACTTGTCGCGCGTGGCTGGCATCACGCTCCTTTAACTCCGTAGTTAATCGAGTTTGTTGTTGCTGTAATTCGTTACATTCAGCACGCAGCTTTTCTAGCTTGGATTCCTGAATTTCACGCTCGACCTTTAAAGCCTTTTCAGTTTTAAGCGAGTTTTCTTTTAACTGCTCCCACAGAGAATTCGCCTGCTTTTTGGACTCATCCAAACGTGTATCTGACTGCTGCTTTTGTAATTCAATATTACGCAACTGCTCAACCTGTTCGTGCCGCGTTAACTCTAAGTCCCCAACTTCTTTTTTCAGCGTTGCTTGCTGCGCATCCCGCTGTATTTTGTTTTTGCGCGCCTTCGCCAAGGCAACAATCAAACAAAGCATTATTAACGCGAGTACGCCCAGCGCAACAAACATCAACTGCGGGTTTAAGGCCATCGGAAAAATCCAAGATAAGTCAGAGAATAGAAAACAAACCCGATTATCGAGCAGCTAGAGCCTGAACACAACCAGTAGCCAGTCGTGCCTAAGAAGATGCCAGACAAGGCATGAGAAGAGACGCTTGGCATCTTCCAAACGACCGACGAATAACGCCGCATGACGTTTTCTGGGCGCGACTAGAGGTCAAACACCACAACATGATCAACCTCCATACGAATGCCTATCGGCTCATCCACCGGATGGTCATGATGACTTGGCACCATACAGGTAATCAGCTCACCGTTTGGCAACGCCAGCGAATACATAAAGTCAGCACCACGGAAAGATTTCTTACGCACGATACCCTGTAGTGGGCTATCGTCGTCGTGAATAATATCGTCGGGGCGCAGTAGCACCTTGACCTTTTTGCCGGTCTGGCAGCCAACCTCAGGAGCACAGCAACTGTTTTCATCCTGTTCGAACACGCCCAGCACGGTTTCCACCGTGCCACAACCCAGCAGTTCACCTTCGATCAAGCTGCCCTGCCCGACAAAGCCCGCAACAAACAGGCTGTTGGGACAGTGATAAATATCATAGGCATTAGCCCACTGCTCAATCTGGCCACCATTCATCACACCGACTTTATCGGCAATAGCAAAGGCTTCCATCTGATCGTGCGTCACCATCAAGGCGGTGGTATTGGTTTCCTTGAGGATTTCACGCACCTCATGCCCCAACCGTTCGCGTAGGCTGACATCGAGATTAGAGAATGGCTCATCCAACAGCAGCAATACCGGTTCTGGCGCCAACGCACGTGCCAGCGCAACCCGTTGCTGTTCACCACCGGATAGTTGATGTGGCATGTGGTTTTCCTTACCTGCCAGCCCCACACGCTCGATCAAGCCCAGCGCTTTTTGTTTCCTTTGGCCATTTTCACGCAAACCAAATATGACGTTTTTCAGCACGCTCAGATGAGGGAACAGCGCGTAATCCTGAAATACCATGCCGACATTACGCTGCTCGGCAGGCACGTGTTTGCCCGTCCCTGTTAACACCTGCTGATTGATAACAACTTCACCGGAGGTCAGCTTTTCAAAACCGGCAATGCTACGCAGAAGAGTAGTTTTACCGCAGCCACTGGAGCCTAACAAACAACCGATCTCTCCCTTTTCAAGCTCAAAGGAAACACCCGATAAAACATGCGATCGGCCAAACTCAACCGTTGCGTCAGTTACTTTCAGCCAGATAGGGTTCGTCATTTTTCGTCAGCCTGGTCCGTCTTTCTAATCAGTAACATGACGGGAATTAATCCCACCAACATAATTGCCAGCGCAGGCAATGCCGCGCGTTGCCACAAGCCTTCAGAGCTTAACTCAAACACCCGCACTGCCAATGTATTGAAGCCGAAGGGGCGCGTCATCAGCGTGATGGGCAACTCCTTCATGACATCCACAAACACCAACACCATCGCCGTTAAAATACCACGCTGCACAATCGGCAAATGCACCCGTCGCAACACCTGCAGGCCCGTTAAACCGAGGCTGTGTGCGGCATCATCAATCGAAGGGGTAATACGCAGGTAATTATTCTCAATCGGTGAATAGGCTACCGCCATAAAACGCACACCGTAGGCCATCAGCATGATCAAAAAGGTGCCCTGTAGCCAACTTGCCGGAATGCCTGCATCCTGTAACCAGTGATTAAGCATAGAAATCGGTGCAAACAGACCAATCGCCAAAACAGTGCCCGGCAAAGCATAACCCAGCGTACTGGTACGCACGGCAAAACGTGTTGGCAACGACTGGTTAATACGCGCGCCATAGGCCAGCAGCAATGCCAAAACTGCAATTAGAGCCGTGGCAAAGGAAGCCAGCGATAATGTACTCCAGATATAACCAAAAAAATGAGCATTAAGATCACTGCCTAGGTTCGGCATTGCCCAGGTCATCAACCGCAGGCTAGGCATGACAAAGGCAAACAAAAAGACCAGCGTACAAAATGCAACAGCGGCCCAACGACGCTTTCCGTTCAACACAAAACGTGACGATGACAAGCTCGCATGCTGTGATTGCGAATAGCGCTGCGCAGCACGACTACGACGCTCAATCACCATAATAACGATTACCGCCAACAGTAGCACTGAGGCCACCTGCAAAGCCGCAGGCAACGAATACAGACTAAACCAGGACTTATAAATCAGCGTGGTCAAGGTGTCGTAATTAAAGGTTGCCACGGTGCCAAAATCAGCCAGCGTTTCCATCACCACCAGCAACACACCACCGACAATCCAAGGCCGTGCCATCGGCAACGACACACGAAAGAAGCTACGGACTGGAGACAAGCCCAAGGACTGTCCCACCTCAATACTTCTGCGCCCCTGAGTCTGGAAGGCATTACGGGCAATCAGATAAACGTAGGGGTACAGCACCAACGACATAACAATCGTGACACCCCCAAAAGAATAAACATCAGGGAACCAGGCTGATGAACCAAGCCAACTACGAATGGTGCTTTGCACCGGCCCGGAAAACTCAAACAGCCCAACAAAGGCAAAGGCCATCACATAACCAGGGATAGCCATCGGCAACAACAACGCCCAAGAGAAAAATCGTCGCAGCGGAAAATCACAAACAGCGGTCAACCAGGCCAGCGCCACGCCGACAACAGCTGAGCAAATTGCCGTGCCAGACACCAATAGCAGTGTATTTACCAATGCGTCGGGAAGCAGATGTTCCAGCAGATGCGAGAGCGTATCAGTATCAAGATTAAACAGCGAGGCCAGCACACTACCCAGCGCCAACAGAGTGGGCAAACTGAGTATCAGCAAGAACAGCGGCCATAAAGCCTTTGAGTTAAGCAGCTTTTGAATAGCGCTTATATCAGAACCCGCCCTCAACGAACTGGAAGGAACGGTAGACCGATCCTCCAAAGCAACGTTACTGGCAGGCGATGTAGTCAAATGTTTCTCAGCTTATTGATTAGTGATAACCGGCGCGGTCCATCAGTTTCACGGCCGCGGGTTGCAGTTCATAAGCACGACTTAACGGCAATTCACTGGCTTTAAAATCACCCCAGGATTTAACCTCTGGATCTACGGCAATGGCAGGATTAACCGGGTACTCCTGATTCACACCTCCAAAAATGGCCTGCGCATCATCGGACGCCATCCACTCCACAAATTCCTGTGCTGCAGTGGCTTGCTTACTGTGCCTAAGCACACCGGCACCGCTGATATTGACATGCACACCAGCAGTGGAGCTTTCACCAAGATTTTGGTTCGGCCAAAACAACGCCAAAGGTAGCTCGGGCGCTTTAACCTTCATGCGTCCAAAGTAATAGCTGTTTACGACACCCACTTCACACTGTCCAGCAAGAATTGCTTCCATCACCTTAGTGTCATTAGACAGAGGGGCAACCGCTAGGTTGTTTACCCAGGCCTCAACAATCTGCTGAGTTTTTTCTTCGCCGTGTTCAGCAATCAGCATTGCTACCAATGATTGGTTATAAACTTTTTTGGAGGTACGCAGACACAGAAGTCCTTCCCACGCCTCGTCACCCAGCGCTTCATACGTGCTCAACTCTTCTGGTGAAACACGTTCGGTGCTGTAAACAATGGTTCGTGCACGCAGCGATAGTCCAACCCAGTGATTCTTCGCATCACGCAAATGTGCTGGAACGTTTCCAGCCAACACAGGTGACTGCAGGGGCAATAACAAACCTTCAGCCGCTGCATAACCCAAGTTGCCGGCATCAACCGTGATAAACACATCGGCAGGTGTGCTTTCGCCTTCCTGCTTGAGGCGCTCAATCAATACGCCCGCTTTATCGGTAATGAACTGGATTTGCTGCCCAGTCTGCTCGGTATATAAATCAAAAACCGGTTGGATTAGGTGCTCAGCACGTGAGGAGTAAACAATCAGCGGTTTCACTTCAGTAACAGCTTGCTGAGAAGATTCGTCAGCCGGTTTACCACAACCCACTAAAAACGTTGCCATCAATGCTGCTGTCAGAGAGGCAACTAAACCACGTGTAATTCGTTTCATTTATCCATTACCTGTTAACGAGAAAGTCGTGTCTTCCATAAAGATACAAATACGCACGAATAGTAATAATTCTCATTTATTTTATCAAGTAAAGCGGCTTGGTTACGAGCGATAACCTCAATAAAATCAGGAAGAAATGGAAGAAAAAAGACTTGGATCAAAAAAGCCCTCAAAAATGAGGGCTTTGGAGAGAGGCTAGCTCGAAGAAAAGTCTTCAGACTATCAATCGATAAAACTTAAACCTGCGACCCATCCGGCAGATAAACTTCACCGGAGCCAGCTTTCACATAGCCCATTCGCACAGGCTGTTCGCCGTTATCTTTAAGCGCCTGCACGACTTCATCAACCTTATCGGCAGAGACGATACACACCAGACCAACGCCCATATTAAAAGTGCGGAACAGCTCTTTATCAGAGGTGTTCGCTCGCGCAGTAATCTCCAGCATAAAGGCTGGCGCCTGCTCTTTAAAATCGAGCGAATCAATCTGATAGGCAAAGCCTTCATTGATACGAGGAATGTTCAGCAAGCCACCGCCGGTAACGTGAGACACGCCGTTAAGCAGCTGTTTTTCCAGCAGGCTTTTAATGGCCTTCCAGTAAATTTTGGTTGGCGTCAACGCCGCTGTCATCAATTCAGTTTCGTCATCATTGATCAGTTTACGCACCAAGGAATAACCGTTGGAGTGGAAACCGGAACTTGGCAGGCCAATCAGCACATCACCTTCGCCGACACGACTACCATCCAGCACTTCGGCAGGCTTCACTTCACCCACCGCAAAACCAGCCAGATCGTATTCGCCATTGGCATACATGCCTGGCATCTCAGCGGTCTCGCCACCGATCAGCGCACACTCGGACTGCAAGCAACCTTCAACGATGCCATCTAGCACATGGCTTGCGGTATCAACATCCAATTTACCCGTGGCCAAATAGTCCATGAAGAACAACGGCTGAGCACCGGTGCAAAGAATATCGTTAACGCACATAGCCACCAGATCGATGCCAATGGTGTCGTGTTTATCCAGCTTCTTCGCCAACGCCAGTTTGGTGCCGACACCATCAGTACCGGCCGCCAGCAAACGATCACCCACCTCATACAGACAGGCAAAACCGCCCACACCGCTACGCACTCGCGAACCGTAGGTAGACTTCACCTTCTGTTTGATTTTTTCGACCAGGGCATCGCCCTTTTCAATGTCTACACCGGCGTCTTTGTATGTAATGCTCACGTGATTCCCCGTTGTTAATCCGGTTAAAGGATGTCTGCAATATCGGTACGCCAGTGCGCACCCTTAAGAGAGATTTTGCCAAAATTGGCATAGGCCTTGGCACGCGCTTCAGCAAGGCTTTCGCCCAGCGCCGTCAGACCTAATACACGGCCGCCGGAATTCACCAGCTGGCCGCTTTGTTGTTCACTTGCCGCCTTAACACCGGCATAAAACAGGTGACAGTTTTCGTCAAACACGCCACTGATTTCGATGTTGTTGCCGGTATCCAACGGCGACGCATCAATGCTCGGATAACCACCACTGGCCAGCACCACGTGTACGGAATATAAATCCGACAGTGAAACATCAGGCTTCATTTCTGCCAGCTTACCCGTCGCGCAGGCATACAACAGATCGTAGAAAGAACCCTGCACCATCGGCATCAGGATTTGTGTTTCCGGATCACCAAATCGCACGTTAAACTCGATCACGCTAATATCTTGCTCATCGACCATAAAGCCCACAAACAGTGTGCCTTTGAACGGTGTACCACGCGCTTTCATGCCCTTAAGCATCGGCTCAACAACCTGCGTTCTAACTTTTTCTTCAACGACCGGGCCTGGCCATGTTTTGGGCGAATAACCACCCATGCCGCCCGTATTCGGACCTTCATCGCCATTACCGACGCGCTTGTAATCGCAGGCAACACCAAGGAAGAAATAATCATCGCCATCACATAGCGCAAAGGCGGAGGCTTCTTTACCCACCAGTTTTTCTTCAATCAGAATGCTGTCAGTTTTAACGCTGACTTCTGGATTAACCATAAAGTCATACAAAACTGCTTCTGCTTCAGCGCGATCATGAGTTACTACTACGCCTTTGCCTTCAGCCAGTGCGTCTGACTTTAAAACCACACCACGATCAAAATCCCAGTTATCGAGATCATCCATGGCGGCTTTGTAACCGTTATAGGCTTTCGAAGCTGCTGTTGGCACATTGTTATCGGCCATTACCTGCTTGGAGAAAATCTTCGAGGTTTCCAGTTCAGCGGCTGCTTGTGAAGGGCCGTAAACTGCAAAGTCATTGGCTTCCAGCAGATCCGTTACACCTTTAGCCAAAACAGCTTCAGGGCCAATCACCACCAGATCAGACTTCAGCTCTTGGGCCAGCGCCAATACGCTTTGCGGATCAGCCTTCACGTCAGGACGCGTTTCGATTGCCGAATTACTCAGCATTCCAGGATTACCCGGACACACCGTTACTTTGCTGACTTTTTGATCTTCAGTCAGTCGCCATGCCAAGGAATGCTCACGACCACCGGAACCAACAATTAAAACATTCATACTTGATCGAACCTTAAATCTTGTGAATCAATGTGTCGAAGTCCCATGCGCCAGGGAATGACTCATGCCCGTCGCAAGCCTTGCTCAACTCATTGGCAATGGTTTTGTACATCATTTCGGAAGCTTCTTTAACCTCGTCAGACAACGGCACGGGGGAGGAGCTTAGCTCACCTTCACAAATGCCTTTCCATTCTTTTATGCCGCGATCTGCCGCTAAATGCTTGGCCAGATCAATTGCCTGATGCCATTCACTGTCTCGGTAGAAACGCCGTAAATTCTCCTTGGAAAGCTGCACACCGTTGTAGGTCAGACGTAGTTCATCAGGACCAATGGAGTCAACAATCCAGAACTTACGCGAACCATCCGCATTGGTATCCGGTGCAAAGGAAAATTCGAACTTGCCATCCCACAGTTCAACATTGCAGCGCGCAAAAATGCTTTTTACATGCAAAGCCAGTAACTGCACAGTTTCGTGTAATGTGGCGAACTCATCATCACTCATACCGGCGACACGTTGCGCTTCGGCATAACTGATGTAACGATCGCTAGATTCCAGCTTGGTGGAGTATTCGATGATTGGCTGCTCAAAACGCTCACCCGGCTGCGGCGCATTGGTCAAACCAATGGCACGGCAGTAATCTTCATCGCTGGTACGCTGCAAAAGACTCGAGCCCTCAGGCACCCCAAAACGGAAAATAACTTCCAACGGCACCAAAGTTTTTACTGGTTTGCTCGCATACACCTGATAATCGTAGGCTCCATTGTCGAAGGGCAATACCGGTACAGCTACAGGCTCAACCTTCAGATAAGGCGTTGCACCGGTAACCGTATTGCCTGCTTCGTCACACAGACCAAGGCAGTGATGAGACAAGCCATTAGAACAAAAGTCCTGATAGGTTTTACTCGCTTTAAGCTCAGCTGGTAAATCCAGTTTCTGCCAGGTTTCCGCGCCTTGCATTTGACGGAAAAAGAAGTCTGCCATCACTGACAGCGCCTTGCCTTTTTCACTTAGCTCATCGGGCATCGAACCCCAATCAAATACGGAGAAACGATCACTAAAGTGAAACAGGTAGGGTGACTTCCCTTCCACACCAAGGATATTTTTTACACTACCAATGTGTAATTCCGGGAACATGCAGACTCCATTGAATACATAACTTTTCACGAAGCCGCCAACAGTGGCCTCGTGAACAAGCAAATCTATTTATTTATGTTCGAGACGTCGGCGCTGAAACTCTTCAGCTTCCGCCGTACAGGTTGGGTATTTACCATCAATGCAAGCCATGCACAGCTCAGGCACTTCAATGGCTTCAACCAAATCCGTCTCATCAATGAAAACCACTCGGTTAGCACCCACCCACTCGGCAATTTCTTCTGTGGTACGGCCATTGGCAATCAGCTGCTCATCGGCCGGAAAATCAATACCGTAGAAACAGGCATGACGCAGCGGAGGGCAAGTAATAGCCAGCGTCACGTCATTGGCGCCATGACGCTTAAGCAGGCTAATGATCTTTTTACTGGTCGTGCCTCGCACAACACTGTCATCAACTAGCAAGATGTTCTTGCCTTCAATCTCACTCTTAACCGGACTTAGCTTAAGCTCAACGGCCTTATCACGTTTTTCCTGCGTATCTAGAATAAAGCTACGCTGGATGTAACGGTTTTTAATCAAGCCTTCGCGGTACGGCAGACCCAGCGATTCAGCCAGGGAAATCGCTGACGTACGGCTGGTATCCGGCACCGGGCAAACAAAATCCGGCTCGATGGTTTTGTCATCAATTAACGGCTGTATTTTTTTCGATAGCACCGTGCCCAGATTCAGGCGGGCACCATAAACAGATTTGCCTTCAATGGAGCTCTCAGCACCGGCAAAATAGACCCACTCAAACATACAGTGGCTTTTCTTTTTACGATTCACAACAATCTGCGAAGATACTTCACCGGATTCTGTGATCAAAATAACTTCACCCGGCGCAATATCACGCACATAGGTGTAATCAAGAAAATTCAGTGCCAGTGTTTCACTGGTCAGGCAATAATCATAAACACCCGGTTGACCGGAGCGTTCACGACGACCTAATACTAACGGGCGAATACCACCTGGATCACGAAAGCCAAACAAACCAGCGCCAGCCATCATGCCAACAACAGCATAAGCGCCATTGGCAACATCAAGGATAGATTTAGCCGCCGCAACACAGTGTTCAAAATTGAACGGCCCGTGTTCGGAACCACGTTGAGAAAGGATAGAGTGACACCAGAGGTTAAGTAACACTTCCAGATCGTTGTTAGTCAGCAATTGTTGGTGCAGGTTTTTATTAAGATGCTCAACCAGCGAATGGTAATTCACCAAGTTGCCGTTATGCACCATGCCAACGCCAAAAGGGAAGCCGGTCACTAATGGCTGTAAATCGTTTTTGCCGTCACCGCCAACCGTTGCGTAACGCGTATGACCAACGGCCATATTACCAACCAGCGACTCGACGTCTTCCTGCTCAAAGACCTGTGCTACTAGGCCCAGATCTTTTTTCTGATAGAACTTCTGCCGAGCAGAGTCGAAACTCAATACACCTGCAGCGTCTTGCCCACGGTGCTGCAATGTTAGCAGCCCACGGTATGCCTCATAGGCAGCCCAGAAAGGCACTTGGGATTTAATATGACTGGAGGAAGCCACCAGCTCATCGGTAAAGTCAGTATCACTCGAAACCTGTTTCGGCCCGATAACTCCTATTACACCACACATATAATCAGCTCTTTGCCTACACAGGGCTCATCAAGTGGCCAAAAACGAAAATAAGCCAATCAGTCTCATCCATTGCCCCGCTTGGGGTGGATAACTCTGAATTGGCTTAACGATCCGTATCAACCTGTAAATTTGGACATAATTATCGCATAAATTCTGCGCGTAAAACAGTCACATTTGGAGAGGCGTCACCGCCAACAAAGCCTCCTACGAGGCGTTAAGCAGCGTCACCGATTCGCTCAAAAAGCCCCGATGCTCGTCATCAAGATAAGGCATCAGGTTCTCGCAACGCGTTATCAACTCACCCACTGTCGCCGCCGACAGATTAATATGGCCTAGCTTGCGCTTATCGCGCCGCTCCTTGCCATACCAGTAACACTGAATGCCCGGCAACGCTTGCCACTCGGCATTCCACTCACAACCAATCAAGTTCAACATCACGGTAACAGGAAAGCTCTTTGGCTGACGCGGCACAGCAGCACCTGTCAGCGCGCTCAAATGCAAATCAAACTGACTATAATCAGAACCGGCTTGAGTCCAGTGACCGCTATTGTGAACACGTGGCGCCAATTCATTAACGATCAAGCCCTGCTCTGTCTGGAAACATTCCATCGCCATCACACCCACGTAATCCAGGTGATCCATAATTTTACTCAGCATGGCCTGCGCATCAGCCTGCAAAGCTTCAGTTTTTGGCGCAGGGCCAAGACTGTAACGCAAAATGCCTTCGTGATGATAATTCTCCGTCAACGGGAAGAAATAATATTCGCCATTGCCAAAACGTGCACCGACCAGTGACACTTCGCGGGAGAAACTGACCATAGACTCGGCGATCAAGCCACCAAAAGCTTCCGCAGGAATATCGTGAGACTGTTCAGCAACCGGACGCCATTGACCCTTGCCGTCATAACCGTCACGGATACTTTTAACCACCAGCTTTTGACCCAAGGTTTCATGGGCATTCGCCAAATCCGCTTCAGCATTCAGAAACTGCCAGGGTGCAGTAGCCACCTGCAATTCATCCAGCATTTTTTTCTGTTTTTCACGGGTAGGGAGGATTTCAAAGGCTGTTCCGTTACACCAGGATTTAGTTGCCTTAACACTGTTAAGCAGTGGCGTATCACCCAAGTGCTCAAGTTCGGCAGTAATAATATCGTAGCGCTTCTCAATTTCATCGAGCGGCATTTGCAAACGCAGATTTGAAGTACCGGGCACCAACTCACCAGTAACATGATCCATGCGATCAACAGGAATACCAAACCGCGCACCGGCAGCAGCCATCATCAAACCTAACTGGCCAGCGCCAACAACAAGAACAGGCTTCATCTTTTTAAGGGGCCTCTAAAAATAGTGATATTTTTGCCGGGGCAAGGAAGCACCGCGCGCAAAACCGGAGTGTATATGCAAATACATGACGGGTTGAGCACGGAGCTAACGCCGCCACGGTGAAAATAGTGCATTTTTGAGGCGCCTTATAGTCCGGGGGTCGGGTTTGCTAACACTTCATCGGTGCGGCTTTGACGCCATGCTTCCAGACGATTTAACAGTTCTGAGTCATGCAAAGCCAGGATTTGCGCAGCCATCAGGCCCGCGTTAAAAGCGCCTGCTGCGCCAATCGCCAACGTACCCACACTCACGCCGCGCGGCATTTGCACAATAGACAACAGGCTGTCCATACCTTTCAGCGCCTTGCTTTGCACTGGCACACCCAGCACAGGTAAAGTCGTACAGGCCGCCACCATACCCGGCAGATGCGCAGCACCACCAGCACCGGCGATAATCACCTGATAACCCTGATCCTTGGCAACACCCGCAAATTCAATCATCTTGTGCGGCGTACGGTGCGCTGACACCACTTCCACATGATAAGGAACAGCAACATTGTCCAGCATTTGGCAGGCTTCAGACATGGTTTCCCAATCACTCTGGGAACCCATGATGATGGCGACTTTTTTATCCATAGGAGTTTCTCAAACTTTACCCGGAACAAAGCAAAAAGGGTCTTTTAATTAAGGGCGCGAACTTTAGCGGTTTTAAGGCGTTTTTTCCAGTATTTTCAATCACTTTATCTACTTTCACCACCTACGAAAGCAAATCAAAAAGGTAAGAAAAACTTAAAGTTGAAAGAATTAAGGCAGCGAACTTTCGAGAAATTCTACCGCCATATCGTCAGCATTCAGCGGCATATCAACAGGCTTTGGTAGGCCTCGCGCTAGGCTGGCAAACAAGCCTTTAACCAACACATCCTGCCCCACCGCCATATTACTCAGCATGATAATACGCTTGAGACTAGCACGGGTAATTTTAGTCGACGCAGAGCTATTATAATGTCGATCGGCATTGAGCTTTTTCAAGGTTAGCATCGCCATGCCGATGGCCCACAGACAGAAACGTCGCAAGCCCTTTTCACGCGCAGGGATTAATAACGTGTACTCCAACGCCCTTCGCAGATGCCCATAGGCAACCGCAATTAGTTCTTCGATCACCCCGGCAAAGCCCGGATCAGAAAACACCGCCGGCAGGTTCTGTAAATCAACGCCGCGTTGCGCAAAAAGATCTGCAGGCAGCCAACTCACACCACGACTCATATCCTCACGCACATCCTTGAGAATATTAGTCATTTGCAAACCCTGGCCAAAATGCACCGACAACCCCATCAATTGCTGCCGATTTTTCATCATGTCTTCACTGTAATCACAGAACAACTCTGCAAGCATCTCGCCCACCACACCTGCAACGTGATAACAATAACGATCCAGCTCCGCCATATCGGCCAGCCCAAAGGGATTTTCAGCCTCTTGATAATAAACCATGCCCGCCGCCATTTGATTCACACAGCGCAACAGGCTCTTTTGCTGAAGCGAACTAAACGTACGCGTCATACGCACCACCCGCTGCACATTCCGCATCAAGTCGAGCTCAGCCTCGGGACACTCATCTCCAAGCAGAGGCAACAGCTCATTAGAAAAATCAACAGCATCACCAGTGCCTTCAAGTACAGCCAAAAAGCACTGAATAAAATACAGCTTTTTATCAGAGGTCAGCGCCGCGTCATCCTCAATGGTATCGGTGATTCGGCATAGCAGATAAGCGTTACCTATCACCAGCCCCAGATCAGCAGGCAGCTGAGGAATCGTCAGGGCAAAGGTGCGAGACACACCTTGAAGAATGTAATGCTGGTACTGTTCATCACTGAATTGAGCGCTATCCAGCAACTGCCACCGTTGTCGTTTAGGCATAAGCAACCGCTACGCCGATCAATAACGTGACTGGTTTTTTAGCTGTACAGCCTTTAGCCGTCAGGTTGGCAGGCATTAGGCTGATAGGTGTTTTTGACATAGCTGTCGATAATCGCCTGAAATTCGTCGGCAATATGATCACCCTTGAGGGTAACATCGCGTTTGCCATCAATATAAACAGGAGCCACAGGACGCTCACCCGTACCCGGCAGACTGATACCGATATTGGCGTGCTCGCTTTCGCCGGGGCCATTTACCACACAACCCATTACCGCCACGGTCATTTCCTCAACACCGGTGTATTGAGTTTTCCAAACGGGCATTTGATTGCGCAGGTAAGCCTGAATATCTTCAGCTAATTGCTGAAAGTAGGTGCTAGTGGTACGACCACAACCAGGACACGAAGTCACCAGCGGCGTAAAGGCTCGAAAACCCATGGTTTGCAGAACTTCCTGCGCCACAACCACCTCTTTACAACGGTCGCCACCAGGTTCCGGTGTCAGGGAAATACGAATGGTATCGCCAATGCCTTCCTGCAACAGCACCGCCAGTGCCGCCGTGGAGGCAACAATACCCTTGGAACCAAGACCTGCTTCAGTCAACCCCAAGTGCAGCGCATAATCACTGCGAGCAGCCAGTTCACGATAGACGGTGATCAGCTCTTGAACCGAGCTGGTTTTACAGGAGATAACAATACGATCATGACCCAGACCGATCTTTTCGGCTTCCTGCGCACTTTGCAGCGCCGAGGTAATCAGTGTGTCGCGTTGAATTTCAGCAAGAGTACGGGGATTACCCAGCGCGGCGTTTTCGTCGAGCATTTTGGCCAGCAACGGCTGATCCATGCTGCCCCAGTTCACACCAATACGAATGGGTTTATCAAACCGGCAAGCGGTTTCGATCATGGTGGCGAATTGTTCGTCACGCTTTTTACCACGCCCGACGTTGCCCGGATTAACACGGTATTTCGCCAGCGCTTCAGCACAGTCGGGATATCGGCTTAACAGCTTGTGACCATTAAAATGGAAATCACCAACCAGCGGCACATCAATATCCTGCGCCAGCAGTTGATCACGAATGTGCGCCACAGCCTGCGCCGACTCTTCGTTATTAACAGTAATACGCACCAGCTCTGAACCAGCTTTGGCCAGCTCAGCAACCTGCGTTACGGTACTCGCCACATCGGCGGTATCGGTATTGGTCATCGACTGCACAATCACCGGCGCACCACCACCGACCAACACATTACCAATGCGAACACCGGTGCGATGTAATTTAGTGTTTTGTACAGTCATCTTTACGTTTCGCCTAAGCTAAATTAACCGAGGAAATTAAGCGAACGGGTGACGCAAAGTAATCGTTTCTTCGCGATCAGGGCCAGTCGAAATAATATCAATCGGCACACCCAGTTTTTGTTCAACGTATTTAATGTAAGCACGCGCATTAGCAGGCAACTCTTCCAGCGTTTTTGCACCAACTGTTGTTTCTGTCCAACCCGACAGATCTTCGTAGACCGGCGTGATGTTAGAAATACTATCAGCACTGAAACCACCGGCCCCCTGACCTTCATAACCAGTACAAACACGAATTGTTTCCAGTCCGTCCAGCACATCAAGCTTGGTGAAACATATGCCCGACACACTGTTCACCTGAATAGAATGCTTCAAAGCTACCAGATCAAGCCAACCACAACGGCGGTCACGTCCTGTTGTTGCACCCACTTCATGGCCTTTAACAGCCAAGTGCTCACCAATATCGTCAAACAATTCAGTTGGGAATGGACCAGAGCCAACACGCGTTGTGTAGGCTTTAGTGATGCCCAGCACGTAATCCAAAAACAGCGGACCTACGCCACTACCGGTACTTGTACCGCCAGCAGTTGTGTTAGAAGAAGTCACAAACGGATAAGTACCGTGATCGATATCCAACAAAGAACCCTGCGCGCCCTCAAACATGATACCGCGACTTTCTTCACGATACTGATGCAGAATACCTGTTACATCAGCCATCATCGGCTTGAGCTCTTCAGCTTGTTCCAGAGCTTCATCCAGAACCGTTTGGTAATCCACCGCATCCGTTTTGTAATACTGTGTCAGCGCGAAGTTGTGATATTCCATCACTTCACGAAGCTGTTCGGCAAAACGCTCTGGATTCATCAGGTCATCCAAACGTAAACCACGACGAGCCACTTTGTCTTCGTAAGCCGGGCCAATACCGCGACCCGTGGTGCCAATTTTAGCGGCGCCACGAGCACGCTCCCGCGCCTGATCCAAAGCAACATGGTAAGGCAGAATTAGTGGACAGCCACCACTCAAACGCAGACGATCACGAACCGGCACACCTTTTTCTTCCAGCTCAGCCATTTCCTTCAGCAAAGCGGTAGGCGACAACACCACACCGTTACCAATCAGGCACAGCACGTTGTCACGCAAAATACCGGAAGGAATCAGGTGAAGAACAGTTTTCTCACCCTCAATAACTAGCGTATGACCAGCATTATGACCACCCTGAAAACGAACAACCGCTTCCGCCTGATCCGTCAGCAGATCAACAATTTTACCTTTACCTTCATCACCCCATTGGGTGCCCAGTACAACAACGTTGTTACCCATTGCAAACGCTCTTTAGCAAGTTAAATATCTTCAACGACCCACTGGCCGTCTTTATTGACTATCTGTTGGCCCGCTTCATGCTGACCTTCCTGGCTGACATCTGCCGCCAGCGCCCGAATCACTATATGCCCGGATTCACGCAAACTACGGATCAAATCCAGCAGTGGCGCGTCATAACCTTCAGGCGCCAAAATAACTGAGGCCTCATCAGCATCTGCAGTCACAGCCCCAATCAACGCCTTGAGATCGGCACTAAAACCAGTCGCAGGTCGCGCACGGCCAAACACCTGACCAATATCATCATACCGACCACCCTTGGCAATCGCCTGACCGTGACCTGGCGCATAAGCCGCAAACACAACACCTGTATGATACTGATATCCACGTAGCTCGCTAAGGTCAAAATACATCTCAACACCCGGACAGCTTTGCTCCAGCGCTTCAGCAAGTTCACTCAGCACATCAACTTCACGCAACACCTGTTCGGACGCGTTGACTAATCCCGTCTTTGCTCGCGCCAACACACTGCTATCGCCATGTAAGTCAGCTAGCAGCGCTAGATTGTTAGCCGCTGCAGCATCCGCAACTTCATTATCAAGAAAACGACGAAGCTCTGCTTTATCCTTACGCTGTAACAACGCGAATAAATCAGCTTCCTGTGTACTCTCAAGTTTTGCCGCGGCAACCAAATGTCGATAAATGGCCACGTTACCAATATCCAAGCACACCTGTTGCAGACCGGCATTCTTAATAGTTTCCAGCATCAGGCTAATAATTTCTATATCCGCCGCCAGACTGTTGCAACCAAATAACTCTGCACCCATTTGAATGGGGCTGCGCGACGCCAACATATTGGCCGCGCGGGTATGGAGCACACTACCGCTATAACACAGACGAGTTGGCCCCTGATGCTTGAGACTATGGGCATCAATACGCGCCACTTGTGGCGTCATATCAGCACGCACACCCATCAGACGGCCCGTCAACTGGTCCGTTACTTTAAAGGTTTTTAGATCAAGATCACTACCAGCCCCGGTTAACAGGGACTCTAGGAACTCCACAAACGGCGGAATCACCAAGTCATAACCCCAGCTTTTATAGAGGTCCAGCAGATTACGTCTTAACGTCTCAACGCGCCCGGCAACGGGCGGTAAAACTTCTTCGATACCATCGGGCAACAGCCAACGATTTGAATTAATCATCACTCATCTCTAATGATTGAACTGCGCTCAAACACGCTAGTTAATCAGGTAAAGCAGTACCACGCCGACCAGCATACAAGCTAGCCCCATGATCCGCATGCTGCGATCATCTGTTCGAGCGGCATATTCTATCAGTTTGCGCCAACGCTGGGGAGCCACAAAAGGCATTATGCCTTCGAGCACCAACATCAAGCAGGCCGCAATTACCAACTCACGCCAAAACGACATAGATCCGCTCTTAAAATCACTTTATACGAGAGTTTTGCATAACATCATGAGCGAGAGCAAAACAAAACAAAAAATGGCGAAAAAGCGGCATTTATTTATCATAACCGAGCATTTTCAACCATTTTTCAACGCCGCATTGCCAATGCGTAATAGTTATACGAAAGCCTCTACATCACACACAAAAAAGCCGGGTAACCACCCGGCCAATTGCACAAAACCTCTTTGGTTCTGTTATTTACCTTTCGAGTTATTCAGGTATTTAAAGAAATCACTTTTTGGATCCAGCACCAACAAATCGCTGCCATTACCAAAGGTTTCTTTATAGGCCGTCAAACTGCGATAGAAAGAATAAAACTCGGGATCACGATTATAAGCTTCCGCATAAATTTCCGCGGCTGCCGCATCACCCTCACCACGCGTTCGCTCTGCTTCACGGTAGGCTTCTGACTCGATAACCACTTTCTGCCGATCAGCATCAGCGGAGATACCTTCAGCAAGCTCTCGACCCTTGGCTCGATGCTCACGCGCCTCACGCTCCCGCTCTGTCGACATCCGACTAAATACCGAGCTACTCACTTCTGGCGGCAGATCAATACCCTTAACCCGCACATCCAGAACCTCAATACCCAGCTCCTGACGAGCGATTCCGTTCAGCTTATCGGTCAGCTCAGCCATCAGCTCATCACGTTCACCGGACACTACTTCGTGCATGGAGCGCGCACCAAACTCGTTACGCAGACCTGTATCAACTCGCGAGCTCAATAAGCGCTGAGCCACAGCCACATCACCTGAGGTTGCGGTATAGAACTTCTCAACCTCAGCAACACGCCACTTCACAAACGAATCTACGATAACGGCTTTCTTTTCTTGGGTCAGGAAACGTTGAGGCAAAGCATCAAGTGTTAGCAATCGACCATCAAAAATACGTACCTTGTTAACGATCGGCAGCTTAAAGTGAATACCTGGCTGCACATTATGCTCAACCACTTCACCAAAACGCAGCAATACCGCACGCTCACGCTCGCTAACAATATAAAGACACTGGGTAGCCGCAAGCACTAACAGCAGGACAAGCCCCAGCGAAATAGTAGTCTTAACTGGCATTTTAACGACCCTCCCTTAGGCTGCTGTTATTCTGACGCTCACGAATACGATTAATCACCTGATCAGCCAAGCCATCAAGCTGACGACTGGTAACCTTACTCGAACCAATAGAGCCGCCACTTGCTGCACCTGTTAATTTATCCAACGGCAAGTACATCATGTTATTGCCACCTTCAACATCAATTAACACCTTAGAACTGGTGCTCATCACCGTCTGCAACGCGTCAATATAAAGACGCTCACGGGTTACTTCAGGGGCTTTTTTGTATTCAACATACAGCTTGGTGAAACGTGACGCATCACCTTCGGCCTCTGCAATCACCTGTGACTTATAGGCGTTAGCTTCTTCCAACAAACGCTGAGCATAACCCCGCGCCTCAGGAATAATGCCGTTGCGATAGGTTTCTGCTTCGTTTTTAGAACGCTCTTCATCTTCTCGCGCTTTAATCACGTCATCAAACGCCGACTGCACTTCACGCGGAGCCTGCGCGTTTTCGATGTTCACTTTACTGATTTGCAAACCAGTACCATAATGATCCAGATAGGTTTGCAGACGCGCCTGAACATCAACCGCCAGAATCTCACGACCTTCTGTCAGCACTCCGTGCATTTCAGAGCTGCCCACTACGTGACGCAGCGCACTGTCCGTGGCATGCGCAAGACTTATCTCAGGATTCTTAACATTCAGATAGAAATCCTTGGGATTCGCCACAATATACTGAACGGACAAACTCACATCGACGATGTTTTCATCTTCCGTCAGCATAGTACCGCGCGAGGTATGAGAGCGAACCTTAGTAGTATTAACTTTCTCAACACTGTCTATTAGTGGCGGATTCCATTGCAGACCTGGCTGCACTGTTTCCAGATACTTACCCAGCCGCAAAACAACACCACGCTCTTGCTGATCAATGGTGTAAAAGCCGGAAATCGCCCACAGAATCAGCGCACCGATCAAAGCAAACATAACCAGACCGCCACCCATTGCTGAGCCTTTTTTAGCACTGCCGGATCCGCCGCCTTTACCACCAAAGGCTTTGCTTAGTTTATCCTGCAGCTTACGCAACACTTCATCAAGATCAGGTGGACCTTGATCGTTACCGCCGCCATTGCCGTTGCCTTTATCACTCCAGGGATTACGATCTTTCCCCTTCTGATCTCCAGGCTCATTCCAGGCCATATGTTTCTCCGTCAGTTACGCTAGATTGCGCATTAAATAGATTCATCCGATGCCATGAAAAATTACCAGCACCAATTAACAGACAAGCCCCGCATTTTAGAGAGGCTCGCGCTTACCTGCAAGTGTTACCTGCACGCCTTATCTCAAGCAACAGAAATAACGCCAGCAAAATTTACCAGTTATCAACCGGCGCAGGCTTGCGCCCTAAAATTCGATCGTAGTCCTGCCGCGACATGCGTATCTGTAAAATAAACTCGCCCTGCTCGCCAATACTTTCATCAAGCACAGCACCCTGCTGATAAAATTTTGCTCGCAGTCGTCCTTCACTGGCCGAAAGCCTTAGCTCTTCGTTGACCATTTCACCCGCCAATCGTTCACAGATAGCTTCCAACAACAAATCAACACCGGCACCGGTCTGCGCCGACACCCAAACCCTCTGCGGCACACCCTGATCATCACGATCCAAGCGCCCCTGCGTTCCATCCATCAAATCGATCTTGTTGTACACCAGCAGACTAGGTACATCGTCAGCCTTAATTTCGCGCAGCACATCATTAACCTGCTCAATGTTGTCATCACGATTTTCATCTGCAGCATCAACAATGTGCAATAGTAACGTTGCCTCCGCGGCTTCCTGCAAGGTAGCACGAAAAGCCTCCACCAACTTGTGCGGAAGGTGTCGAATAAAGCCCACCGTATCAGCCAACACAATCGGGCCCAAGCCTTCAATTTCGAGCCGTCGCATAGTGGGATCCAGCGTTGCAAACAGCTGATCCTGCACATACACGCTGGCCTGAGTCAGGCGATTAAACAGGGTGGACTTACCCGCATTGGTATAACCGGCCAATGACACGGTAGAAATTTCTGCCCGCTTACGCGCCTGGCGACCCTGATCACGCTGTTTACGCACTTTTTCCAGCTTGCGGCCGATGGTTTTTAAACGCACCCGCAGCAAACGCCTATCCGTTTCCAGCTGCGTTTCACCCGGGCCACGTAAACCGATACCCCCTTTCTGGCGCTCCAGGTGAGTCCAGCCGCGAATCAATCGCGTCGAAACATGCTCAAGCTGAGCCAGTTCCACCTGCAACTTACCTTCGTAGGTACGCGCACGTTGAGCAAAAATATCAAGAATCAGCCCGGTGCGATCAAGCACCCGACACTGAAATACGCTTTCAAGGTTACGTTCTTGCGTGGGGGTCAAAGCATGATTAAACAACACCACTTCAGCCTCATTCGCAACAACAGCCTGGCGAATTTCCTCAACCTTACCTGAACCCACAAAATAGCGGGCATTAGGCTGCTGGCGACGAACAATTAATAATTCAACAGGATCGGCACCGGCCGACAGTACCAATTCTTTAAATTCACGCTGGTCTTCCTGCTGAGCCTCGTCGCGCATTTCCAGATGCACAAGAATTGCGCGCTCACCACTTTCCGGGCGTTCAAAAAACAAGACTATGCCTCATAGCGGATCGCTTCAAAGAGAATTTTTGCTGCAAAGAAATTCCGCCATTTAGCCCGCTTATCGCAGCGACTAAAAACTTACTGACGGAATTCTTAATTGAATAACAGAAGGGGGGGAACTGAAAAAATTTGTTCATTGCTTACTGTGAGGCTCCCTGGCCTCGGAGGATAGTCACCGGTTAGTGCTCTTCCACAGAAACTTGCACATTGCGAGAAGGTACGACGGTAGATATCGCGTGCTTATATACCATTTGGCTGACCGAGTTTTTTAACAACACAACAAACTGATCAAAGGATTCGATTTGTCCCTGCAATTTAATGCCATTAACAAGGAAAATAGAAACCGGTATGCGCTCCTTCCTTAAAGCGTTTAAAAACGGATCCTGCAAAGATTGACCTTTAGACATGTAGCTTTCTCCTGCCCAATTTATATTTTTATTATCAATCAAACCGTTAGTGTACTTCCGGTTCATCAAGCAAAAGTGTCAAAAGTTTCGACACTAATCCACTATATTGAGGTAAAACCAATAATATTCAAGACCTTGTCGACATTTTTTTGTCCACCGACAGACAACTCTGTCACCTCTGGCCATCCGCGCAGCCACGTTAACTGCCGCTTGGCCAAATTACGCGTTGCAACGATACCCCTGAAGACCATCTCATCGTAAGTTAAGTTCCCCTCTAAATATTCCCACACCTGCCGATAACCCACCGAGCGCATCGATGGCAGATCTTTATGCAAATCGTCGCGCTCAAACAAACCTCTAACTTCATCCACCAAGCCCTGCTCCAGCATAATATTAAACCTCTGCTCGATACGCGCATGTAAAGCAGCTCGATCACCGGGAATGATTGCAAACTGCTTCAGCTGACAGGGCAAATCATCAACACTCTGCGCCTGCTTTTGCCAATGCTCACCGAGCGCAACGCCCGTTATTTCATAGACTTCCAACGCCCGCATCAATCGCTGCGGATTATTGGGATGAATTTTTTGTGCAGCAATTGGATCCACTTGCTGCAGCTTCTCGTGCAATACAGCCCAGCCCAGCCGATCAGCGTCAGCCTGAATTTGATCACGTACTGCCTGATCGCCAGCAGGCATATCGGCAATCCCCTCACGCAGCACCTTAAAATACATCATGGTGCCACCTACCAGCAGAGGAATACGCCCAGAAGCAACAATCCCCTGCATCTGCTCTATAACATCCGCGCGAAATTCCGCCGCAGAATAGGTCTCAGCCGGGTCACGAATATCGATCAAACGATGCGGTGCACGGGACAGCGTTGCCGCATCAGGCTTAGCACTACCGATATCCATGCCCCGATAAATTAATGCCGAATCGACGCTGACAATTTCACAGGGCAAACGCTCAGCAATTTCGATAGCCAAATCAGTCTTACCAGACGCGGTAGGCCCCATCAGACAAATGGCAGGTGGCAGCAAGTTATCCGACATCTCACCTACCCCTGAGAAACAATTTATCGAGCTCAGTCATGCTCATCTGCGTCCAAGTTGGACGACCATGATTACACTGCCCACTACGCTCAGTAGCTTCCATTTCCCGCAATAGCCCATTCATTTCAGGAATGGTGAGTTTGCGATTTGCGCGCACCGAACCATGACAGGCCATCGAACCGAGAATCCCATTGATATGCGCACGAATACGATCACTACTGCCCTGTGCCAACATGTCAGATAGCACATCACGCACCAGCTGATCACAATCGGCATTGCGCAACAAACTAGGCACCTGCCGCACCAACAATGACTCAGGCCCTGCACGCTCAACCACAAAACCCAGCTGCGCAAACATCTCCTGATACTCCTCCGCACAAGCGGCTTCACGCTCGCTAACCGCAATAGATACCGGCACCAGTAATGGCTGCGCCACCACACCTTGCAAATCAAAAGCCTGCTTTAACTGCTCGTAGGTAGTGCGCTCGTGGGCCGCATGCATATCTACCACCACTAGCCCCTGCGCGTTTTCAGCAAGGATATAAATGCCATGTAACTGCGCCACTGCAAAACCCAATGGCGGAATCTCCTGCACCTCATCGTTACCTGAAGCCCAGTTCGCTTGAGCATCGAGCGAGTCAACACTAGGGGGCAACTGCTGATAGCTGGATAACTGCTCCTGAACCTGCCCTGCCGCAGGCGTATTTGGCGCATAGGCGGAGTAATTCGAAAAAGACTGCGTCGCGGCCTGCAGATTCATTGGTGCCTGCTGATGTATCTGTGACTCCAGTTGAGAGTCCGAGCCAGCCTCAATTTCGCGCACATTCGCCTGCTGCTCCAGCTGATCCTGTGGCCGAACCTCTGCCAGCGCACGATGCAGGGTACTAAACAGAAAATCATGCACGGTGCGGCCATCACGAAAACGTACCTCGTGCTTGGTCGGGTGAACATTGACATCCACCAGCGCCGGATCAACTTCAAGAAAAAGAATATAAGCCGGGTGACGGCCATGATAGAGCACATCCCGATAGGCCTGGCGCACCGCGTGGGTGACTAGCTTATCCTTCACCACTCGCCCATTGACAAAGAAGTATTGCAAATCCGCCTGACTGCGCGAAAAGGCCGGCAAACCAACCCAGCCACTGACTGTTAAACCGGCGCGCTCCATCTCCAAGTGCACGGCATTCTCCATAAAGGCTGAACCACACACCATCATCGCGCGCCGCTCACGCTCCTGAATAGTCGTCGCGGCACGCAAATTATGAATCACACGCTGGTTATGGCGTAGCACAAAAGCCACGTCAAAACGGCTCAACGCTAATCGCTTGACCACCTCTTCAAGGTGCTTGAATTCAGTTTTTTCCGTACGCATAAACTTACGTCGTGCCGGCGTATTGAAAAACAGGTCTCGCACCTCAACGGTACAACCGGTTGGATGTGGCGCAGGCTCCAGTCGTGTTTGCATATCCTGACCTTCACATTCCACCTTCCAGCCTTCCTTTTGCTCCTCCGTGTTAGCGGTTAGCGTCACCCGAGCTACCGACGCGATACTGGCCAGCGCCTCACCCCGAAAACCTAGACTACTAACAGCTTCCAGATCATCAATGCTGTCAATTTTACTGGTTGCATGTCGACTCAGCGCCAGCGCCAAATCATCCTTTTCTATGCCTCGCCCATTATCGCGGATTCTTATCGCCCGTGCGCCGCCATTTTCGATATCGATTTCAATATGAGTCGCACCCGCATCCAGAGAGTTTTCTAGCAATTCTTTAACCACAGAGGAAGGGCGCTCGACCACTTCACCAGCAGCAATCTGGTTGGCAAGTCGCGGGCTTAACAGGTGTATACGGGCCATACGGATCTCAAACTAAGATAAAAAGTAACGATAAACAGTAGCCGCATAGTAGCGGATGGCGACCATCGCCACCACAGGAAAAACTTCAGGAATAGGAAGAAAAGACGAGCTATTTAGGAGGAAGGAACACGAATCACTTGCCCGATTCGAATCTTATCGGAGGTCATTCGATTGAGCGTTTTCAATTGCACCATAGTCACATTATTACGCGCCGCAATGCCGGACAACGTATCACCACTGGCAATACGGTACTCTTTAATTTGATTACGTTGCTGACGCTGCCAGGCTAAATAAGTACCGGGCGGCGGGGTACTGGCGAAATACTTATTCACACCATTAAAGATAGCGCGCGCCAATTTACGCTGATGTTTTTTACTGTTGAGGTTTTTAGCTTCAGCTGGATTGGAGATAAAGCCAGTTTCCACCAGAATCGAAGGGATATCAGGCGATTTCAACACCACAAAACCGGCCTTCTCAACCTGTCTTTTATGCAGCTTGGTAACGCGTCCCAATTCACTCAGCACCTGACCACCCGTGGTCACGCTCGCTCGCATGGAAGCGGTTTGCGAAAGATCCAGCAACACCCCCGCCAGCATGCTGTCTTTATTATCCAAACTAACGCCTCCTACACCACCGACCAAATCGGCACTGTTTTCCGACTCAGCCAACCAACGTGCAGCTTCACTGGAAGCACCTCGAGACGACAGGGTATAAACGGAAGCACCTTTCGCTTTAGGGCTTTTGAAGGCATCGGCATGAATCGACACCAGAATGTCAGCATTCATTTTGCGGGCACGCTCAGTACGACTACGCAGACCCACATAATAATCGCCGGAACGAATCATTTTCGCTGTGAAGCCCGCCTGCCGGGCAACCAACTTCTCCAGCTCCTTGGCAATCGCCAGCACCACGGTTTTTTCACGAATACCAAAGGGGCCTAATGCGCCCGGATCCTCACCACCGTGTCCGGCATCAATCACCACCACCACATTACGGCGGCCATCGGCTGCACTCTTAACAGCCTGAGCAGGTTTAGCTTGTTTTTGATTTGCCGGATAAAGGTCTATCACCAGGCGGTTGCCGTACTGCTGATTAGCGGGCAACACAAAACTGCGAGGTTTGATTTTTTGACTCAAATCCAGCACCACGCGCAGATCATTACCATCACGCGAGGCAAAACGTACACGTTTGACCAGTTTTGACGGCAGTTTCAATGCATCAAGCTTAGGATTGGCCGCCACATCGGAGATATCAATTACCAAGCGACCAGGATTTTCCAAACTAAAGATACGGTGCTCAACACGCGAGCTCACATCAAACACGATGCGAGTGTGATCCGGTGCGGGCCAGACACGCACGCCGTCAATTTTAACCGCAGCAAAGCCCTGCTGAGTTAACAGCAGCAAACCAGCAAAGGCAATAATCAAGTTTCGCACTAGTCGCATAGAGGGTTTATGTCACCTACAGATGAATATCTAGAATGTAGCCCAATCCTAAAGACATGTCGAGAAAGAAACACTAACAGACTGAATTAATAGGATTTAAGCGCTTATTAAAACAATTAAAGTCGACTCACAACCGCCCGTCCGGCTTCACTATTAGCGCGACAAACCAGTCGCCGTCCACGACCATCCACCTGAATCTCCAGCTCCAGATCAGGCTGCGGCAAAACCCCCTCGCCCTGTTCTGGCCACTCAACCAGACAAACACTGTCGCCATCAAAGTAATCGCGGCAGCCCATGTACTCCAGTTCTGTCGGCTCACCTAAACGATAAAGATCAAAATGATAGACCGTCTGCCCCACCAACTCATAGGGCTCCACCAGCGTATAGGTAGGGCTTTTAACATTGCCCTGGTGCCCAAGCCCATTGAGGATGCCACGACACAACGTGGTTTTACCCACCCCTAGATCACCGCGCAAAAAGATCGTCAGCCCCGGCGACAATGCTTTCGCCAAACGCGCACCAAAGGCCAACTGAGCTGGCTCATCATCAAGCTGAATTTGATAACTGCTATCATTCACTAAATTACTACTCACAACTCCACACCAAAACTCTATTACCCCAAAAAATTACACCAGTGGATTTACCAGGTAGCGCAAATGCGGCAACAAATCTGTTGCCAACATGCCACGCTCACCAGCTTCCGCAGCAAGGTCAGCCGCTTCGCCATGCAGAACCGCCCCTAGCCTTGCAGCCTCTTCAAGCTCAAAACCCTGCGCCAATAAACCACCAAGCACACCACTCAACACATCCCCCATTCCGCCCGAGGCCATACCAGGGTTACCACTCGTGCAAAGCGCCATCGGTTGTTCAGCAGAGCCCGCCACCAGTGTGCCATTACCCTTTAGTATCGCCACACCACCATAACATTCCTGTAAAACCTGTACTGCAGCAAAACGATCAGCCTGAACTTCAGCCACAGTGCTTTGCAGAAGTTTCGCCGCCTCACCCGGGTGGGGCGTCAAAATCCAGCTATCTCGCCGATCCTGGCTACCGCCCATCGAAGCCAACAGATTAAGTGCGTCAGCATCAACAACCAATGTTATATCAGTCGCAAGCACCTGCTCCAGCAATTGCCGCGACCAAATGTCTTGCCCTAAACCGGGCCCAACCACAATAACGTCTTTACCCGCGAGCAAAGCCCGCAACTCTTTACCATCATTAACGCCGTGCGCCATAATTTCAGGACAACGCGCCAGCAACGCAGGCACATGCTCCGGCCGTGTTGCCACACTCACCAATCCTGCACCGACACGCCCCGCCGCTTGTGCCGCCATAATCGCAGCACCACCAAAGCCAGCATTACCACCAACAACCAAAACATGCCCGAAATGACCCTTATGAGCATCACGCTGACGCGGCGGAAAAGCTGCTGCCAGATTTTCTCCACCGAAGCGAACAACTTGCGCCGCAACGCGCTCATACACTTCGACTGGCACATCCAAACCATCAAAAACAATATCACCGCAGCACACCGACCCCTTGCCGGTAAACTGACCTCGTTTTAACCCGATAAAAGTAATCGTTAATTCTGCCCAAACAGCATCGCCCATAACGGCACCCGAATCGCTATTCAAACCGGAAGGAACATCCACTGCTGCCACCGGCACGTCACTACGATTAATATGCGCTATGGCGCTATCAAATGGCCCCCGTACCTCGTTATCCAGCCCCGTACCCAGCAAAGCATCAACAATCACGTCACCAGCAACTTGCACCCCGTCACTATAGGGGGTAAAAACAACACCACAACCCTTTGCCCATTGACAGGCCAGAGCGGCATCACCCTTTAGCTCACTTTCATCGGCTAACGTCACCAGCTGCACAGCTATGCCACGCTGTTGCGCCAAGCCCGCCACAATATAACCGTCACCGCCATTATTGCCACCGCCACACCAAATACTCAATTTGAGCGCATCAGGCCAGCGAGCCAGCAACTGATCAAAGGTAAATTGGCCTGCCCGACGCATCAAGGTAATGCCCGGGATAGAAAACTCATCGATTGCACAACGATCCAGCTCTCGCACCTGTTCGGCGCGATAAAGTCGCTCGGGAAGTCCTTTTTGACTGATCATTATTGCTCATTACCCTGTTGAAAGTAGCTCATCAAGCGTATGCCCGGTATTATCCTATAGAGATCTTCGCATGAAACAGGGGCGAAAGAAAAATGAGATAAAATTTCTCTGATTGAGACGGAAAACACAGATAATAGCTAGCTATTGCCAAGTTTTTCAACGAACAAGGTGAATGGCGAAGCCGGAGAGAGTGCCTTGGGGCAAAGCAGAGGAGTTTTTGCCATTTTTACTCGTTATTTGTTTTGTGCAAAGGTCTCTTATAGTCTCCGCCCCACCTGAACAACCACGCAGCCAGCCAAATGAAAGCCGACGATAACAAATACAATCTACACTCCCTCGCCGAACAGATAAAAATCTGGGGCAAAGAAGCGGGCTTTCAGCAAATCGGCATCACCGATGTTGACCTGGGCGAACACGAACAACGTTTTCAAGAGTGGCTAGATCAAGGCTTTCATGGCGATTTAGCCTACATGGCACAGCATGGCACCAAGCGCAGCCGCCCCGCCGAATTAATCCCCGGCACCTTGCGGGTGATCTCCGTACGCCTGGACTACCTATCCACCCCCGCCCGCGAAAATGAAATCACCACCGACGCCCAGCACGCCCGCGTATCGCGCTACGCACTGGGCCGCGACTATCACAAATTAATCCGTAAACGCCTAGCAAAACTGGCTGAGAAAATTGAACAGGTCGCGCAACAACTGACACCTGCAACGCAGGATTACCAATACCGTGCCTTTGTTGACAGCGCCCCGGTACTGGAACGCGCACTGGCAGAAAAAGCCGGACTGGGCTGGATCGGCAAAAACACCATGCTGATGAGTCGCGAAGCAGGCTCCTACTTTTTCCTCGGGGAAATCTACACCAACCTGCCGCTACCAATGGATTCGCCGGACGATAAAAACAATTGCGGAAACTGCACCGCCTGTCTCGACGCCTGCCCCACCAACGCCTTTGTTAGCCCCTACGTGTTGGACGCAAAGAAATGTGTCTCCTACCTCACCATCGAACTCAAAGGCAGCATTCCGGAAGAACTACGCCCCGGCATTGGTAACCGCATATTCGGCTGCGACGAATGCCAAGCAGTCTGCCCCTGGAACCGTTTTGCCCAAACTACAGGGGAAGACGACTTTCAACCACGCCACGGTCTGGACACAGCGCAACTCATCGAACTGTTTAACTGGAATGAAGAAGAATTTCTAGATCGCACCGCTGGCTCAGCCATTCGTCGTAGTGGTTATGAAGGCTGGCTGCGAAATATTGCGGTTGCCCTAGGCAACGCGCCCAGCAGTATTCCGGTTATTGAAGCGCTAAGACAGCGCCTTGATTATCCTTCTGAAGTTGTCCGGGAACATTTAGCATGGGCATTAGATCAACATTCAAATTTCCTTGCCGACGGAGGGAAATAACCTTTGTTATCTCCTCCAACGAGCCACAATCCAATCTCAGCACTATATAAGCAAAAAAAGGAGTCGCCGCCCTTATATTCAGCGTTACTTGAAGTTTTCGGCAACGAATCCCTATAGCAAAGAGAGCCAAAATATGAGGCAGATCAAAGATTGCTAATTTTTTCCTAAAACACGCCTATTACTTATCCTGCTCGACTCAGAGAATCAGCGAAGTAAGCTATCATTACGATTATATATCTTGTGAATCTATTTAACCCATTAGAATGTCGTGGTTTTTCTTAAAGGCCAGCCTCCTCGGTTAAGGAATAACCGGCATACAGCTAAATCAGATTTATTCTTGAGGCTTTAGTGAAAAAAACATTTATTGATTTATTACGATCCATGCTGAGCAGCCTACGTGACTTGCTGCCAATTGTCTTGGTGATTCTATTTTTCCAGCTTGCGGTATTACAACAACCGCTGCCCAACGTCGGTCAATTACTGACAGGCGTTTTGTTTGTGGTGCTGGGGCTTACCTTTTTTATCCACGGCTTGGAACAGGGGCTGTTCCCCATCGGCGAGGCAATGGCTCACGCCTTTGCGCGGAAAGGCAGTGTGTTTTGGTTGCTGGCATTTGCATTCTCATTAGGCTTTGGCACGACGGTGGCCGAACCAGCGTTGATCGCAGTCGCCGCCGAGGCCGCAAATGTGGCCGCTACTGGCGGCATGATCGAAGCCACCGAGGTCGCCAAGTCCAGTTATGCTAACGGATTGCGTTATACCGTGGCTTTATCGGTAGGAATAGCGATCGTGATAGGCGTGGTCCGCATTCTCAAAGGATGGCCTATACAGTGGATCATTATTGGGGGCTACGTTTTAGTTGTGATCATGACGATGTTTGCCCCCCAAGAAATTATCGGTATCGCTTATGACTCTGGCGGCGTTACCACGTCCACCATTACGGTCCCGCTGGTGACCGCACTGGGTGTAGGGCTAGCATCCTCTATCAAAGGTCGAAACCCGATGATTGATGGTTTCGGTCTTATTGCTTTTGCTTCACTTACTCCGATCATATTTGTAATGGCTTACGGGATGATTATTTAATGGATATCCTGCAGGAAATTTTTGATGTCACCTTGGGCACCGTTACTGATGTGCTGCCGATTGCAGCCATTATCTTTGGCTTTCAGTTTATAATTATCCGTAAAAAACCGGCTAATCTTGGGCATATCCTCATCGGGTTTCTTTGGGTATTAATTGGACTATCGTTATTTTTATTAGGCTTGGAGTGGTGCCTGTTCCCCCTAGGTCGTTTGATGGCTGAGCAGCTCACCGACCCAACCTTTATTCACGGCGCCAATGCCGCCGTTGAACTCACCAAGGGCGTTGATTGGAAAAGTTATTACTGGGTTTACCTGTTCGCCTTTCTGATTGGCTTAAGCACCACCATTGCAGAACCCTCGTTAATGGCGGTCGCTATCAAGGCTAACGAAGTTTCTGGTGGCGCCATTAGTGTCTGGGGGCTTCGTATTGCTGTAGCTCTGGGGGTTGCCGTTGGGATTTCGCTTGGCTGTTACCGAATAGTGGTCGGTGACCCGATACACTGGTACATCATAACTGGCTATATTGTGGTTGTGATTCAAACCAGCTTCGCCCCAAAAATGATTATCCCGCTCGCCTATGATTCCGGTGGTGTAACAACATCAACTGTGACGGTGCCTCTTGTAGCTGCGCTTGGCTTGGGACTGTCAGAAACAGTGCCAGGACGTAACCCTCTAATTGATGGTTTTGGTTTAATTGCCTTTGCCAGCCTTTTCCCGATTATGTCGGTGATGGCCTACGCTCAGCTTAGTGAATTCAGATCAAAACGAGCGAAAACTAAATCCAAATCAACCCAAGCAACCGGCTAGAGATAACTCGCAGAGGAAAGATCATGCACTTCAAAATGATTGTGGTATTTGTTGAAGACGACAAAACTGAAAAAGTAATGGAGGCCGCCAGAGAGGCTGGCGCCACGGGTGCGACGGTTATTAACAATGCCCGCGGGGAAGGTCTTAAAAAAACCAAAACCTTTTTTGGGCTCACCCTGGAAAGCCAACGTGATGTCATCCTATTCCTAGTGGAAGAACACCTAAGCCGCCATATTCTTGAAAGAATTAGCGAGGTTGGCGAGTTCGATGAAAAACCCGGCACAGGCATTGCTTTTCAATTGGATGTTGAGGATGCCGTTGGTGTAGCCAGTCAAGTTAAGAAAATAACCCATGACGTAGAGGAGCTGCTGTAATGGCGAATAAACTGATTAAAGCCCGAGATGTGATGCATGCACGACATATTGAAATGGACGGCCAAGCCACGGTTAAAGAAGCACTTGATGCCATGCGGTCTGAAAACGCAGACATCCTGATTATTAAAAAACGCAACGAGAATGATGCCTTCGGTGTTGTCGTGCTGGCTGATATTGCCAAAAAGGTACTCGCCAAAGACAAAGCACCTGACCGGGTTAACATTTACGAAATTATGTCCAAGCCTGTTATTTCCATCGAGCCGGATCTGGATGTTCGCTATTGTGCCCGGATGTTCGATAATTTTGGTTTATCCAACGCGCCGGTGGTAGAAAACGGTAAAGTTATTGGCATTGTAAGCTACAGTGAATTGGTTTTTAAAGGCCTGTGTGAGCTGATTGATTGAGTTGATTTAAATGTATCAGCCAAACACAACTCAGCGACAAAACATCAATATCTAAATCACCTCTCATTTCGCCTGTTTGACGAGACAAGGGAGTCAGCCGTGACTCCCTTATCGATCCCTCACGACCTGCCCCAGGGCACCCTCTCTTGCTTCGCAATTCACCTTGCCTGCAGCTTTGCCTGATCTGATTCCCTGTGCGTTTCGGTTTCAGTCGGCGCTCAGCAACTCGCCTTTCAGGCTCAGACAATCTTCGCTTGTTTCCGACTGAACCCTGCAATGCTCGGCGGCGCAGAAGGGGAGTATAAGGGTGCCAGCTTGAAGCCCTCTGAAACAAACAAACTCCACCCGTCATTCCAGCCGTAACGAAGTGAAGACCCGGAATCCATGTTAACCAAAAGACCTGGATACCGGATCAAGTCCGGCATAACGATATCTTTTAGCCTAGATGTACTCCGACTGAACCTTAATTATCCAAAGCCATGCCCAGCACCAAACATCCCCTTCTGCGCAGCCGAGCACTGGAGACTTTTAACGGGTTAAGTGAGGATTGTCTGAGGCCGAAGGCCGAGTTGCCGAACGCCGTTAAAAGTTGAAGCGCGCAGGGCAGTCGCGAAGCGACCAAGTAGCAGGGGCGGTTTTGGATTGTTAAGGCTTTTGGGCGCCCAAAAGCCTTAACTTGCCCAGAAAGGGCGAAATAGAATATCCAAACAAACTGAGAAAGTATTATCTGACCTGCCCCTCTTTTCGGTAAAGCGCAGATTGATCAAAAAATATTCGATCTGCCCCCTTAACTTTCAGCGTTGCTGCGTCCCGCTTGCTTGAATTGTTATGTTTATACTTTCTTAGAAGACCAGTCAGCAATTGAGAATATTGCCGCCGCATCTTCTTCCTTATTCCAAATACTTCGCTCAAGCCCCCAATAGAAAAAATGGGTTTTATTCCCTGACTCATTGCTTTTTGTTGAGTCTTTTCCTTCTTTGGTATAAATAACAACAAGATCGCCTTTGTCTACTTCTTTATCAGGAATCCAGAATGTGTGCCGTAATTTATTGGATACCTCACCTTCATCCATATATGCGGTATCTGCCACCATATAGTTTCCAACATCAATGCTTTCAAGGGCCTTTAAGACGATTCTTTCTTTTTTAAGATTACCGTGCTCTTTAACAAACCGTATGCTTAACTTCATTTTCTAACCACCTTGGCAACGATGGCGCCACCAACTAGTAGAAAACCTACTACTCCAATTATAGTGGGGGAAACTTCACTAGACTTTATTGATGGTGTTAGGCCTATCAGGGCGGCACCAAGCGTGAGGCTAACTGAATAAAGTATTTCTGAAAAAATGAAAGTCTTTTCTTTTTCTTTCAGAACTTCACAGTCTTTATCCGCATTGTGGTACTTGTCTTTATATGACTCAGTGTACATTACTGCTGATTCTAGCCTCGATATTTCAGCCAAGAGCATTTTTTGTACACCCGGAGAGCTAAGTTCATCATCAGTGAGCTCTGTTGCCAGCTTTGAAAATGCTTTTCGCGACGATTTTATATGAGGCGCACTCTCGGCAGCTGTAGGTTCAACGTCTGAACCTACCTCACATCTTCTTGATCATTGCTCATTAATTTCTCTCATTTAAATAATATTATTCTCAGGCTAGGAAAAACATAACAACTTAATATAAACGACACATATCGCAGAACTTCCCTATTCACCCAACTTAAAAAACGTCTCCCGATAATGCTGCAACTCAGCAATCGAATCGCGAATATCATCCATCGCCAAATGTGATCCACTCTTCTTCACACCCGCCAATACATCCGGACGCCAGCGCCGCGCCAACTCCTTAACGGAACTCACATCCAGATTACGATAATGGAAAAACGCCTCCAGCTTCGGCATGTACTTCACCATAAAACGGCGATCCTGCCCGATACTGTTACCACACATAGGTGATGCGCCCGCCGCCACATACTGCTCCAACCAAGCAATGGTTTCTGCCTCGGCGTGCTCCATCGTAACGTCACTCTCCAGCACGCGCTGCGTTAAACCCGAGCCACCATGCTGATTGGTATTCCAATCATCCATGCCCGCCATCGTTTCTGCGGAATGATGTACGGCAAAAACAGGCCCCTCGGCAATCACATTCAGGTCAGAGTCTGTGACTATGGTGGCAATTTCGATTATGGTATCGTGATCCGGCTCGAGACCTGTCATTTCCAGGTCAACCCAGATCAAATGATTAGCATTAGACATATAAAACCTTCCAGGGCAGATAAAATTAAAAATGGTTCAATTCCAAGGCAGTGTAGCGTGATTTTTCAGAGTCTGTTAGTGCTATTTGTGACGTACTCCTGATGGCTAAACGACGTCTAACACGGCGCCAGCAGTGGCGCATCGACAAAGTTCAGGGCGAGCGTGAGAAACGCGCTAACCGCCGCGAAGATGACATCCAAGAAAGCCTTTCCCACGGCGAATTGGGCGGCGAACAGCAGGGCTTGGTAATCGCTCACTACGGCTCCCTGATCGATGTGGAGGGCAGCGACGGGCAATTGTACCGCTGTCGATTACGCGCCAATCTTGGCCAGATCGTGACCGGCGATAATGTCATCTGGCGATCAGCCATAGATCAAGGCGGCGTGATTGTTGCCGTCACTGAACGCGTATCCGAACTGAGCCGCCCCGACGCGCGCGGCAATTTAAAACCCGTCGCAGCTAACATTGACCTGATTTTCCTGGTGATTGCCGCCGAACCACGCACCCCCTTCGGGTTGATTGATCGCTACCTGGTGGCCGCGGAAAACATTAACATTCGCCCAGTCATTCTGATCAATAAAGCCGATCTAAAAAACCAAGATTCCATCGAGTGGAACAAAGAAATCAACGCCATTTACAGCGGCATTGGTTATTCAACGATTGCCACCAGCACACAATCTGAAACGGGCCTGGACGAACTAAAAACGGTCATGCGCGATCACACCAGTATCTTTGTTGGTCAATCCGGCGTTGGCAAAACCTCACTGGTTAATCGGCTACTGCCCGATACCGAAGCCCGTGTTGGCCCTTTATCGGAAAGCTCTGGCAAGGGCATGCACACCACCACCACGGCGCAATTATTTCACTTGCCCGATGGCGGCAGCATTATTGATTCCCCCGGCATCCGCGAATTTGGCCTGGGCCACGTCAACCCTCAAGAGTTAATGGATGGCTTTATCGAGTTCCACCCTTACCTTGGCCGTTGCAAATTCCGCGACTGCAAACACCTGCACGAACCCAAGTGCGCAATTCAACAGGCAGTGAGTGATGGCGCCATCAGTGAACGTCGCTTTGCCAGTTTTCATCAAATAAGCGAGACTCTCGAATAAGTCACTTACAGCACAAAGTCTGAAAATATAAAAATAAAGCCCTTGGCATTATCAAGATTGACCATTAGACTCTGGGCCGGAAAAAATTTCGCACCAGGCAATCAGTCTTGCTAAACTGGTGTGATACATAACGTGGCGCCAACACACCATTTGGCGCCTGAATAGACACAACATACAGCTTTACGAGGCAACTTATGCCAAAAGGAAACGGACCCTCTTTAAAAAATTTCACGCCCTATAAAGAAAAAAAGGGCGAGGAATACATGAACACGGCGCAGCTTGAACACTTTAAGCACATTCTTAACGCCTGGAAAACCGAGTTGGCCGAAGAAGCCACTCGCACAGTGCACCACCTGCAGGAAGAAGCGAACAACTTCGCCGACCCTAACGACCGCGCCAGCCAGGAAGAAGAATTCAGCCTTGAGCTGCGTGCCCGAGATCGTGAGCGCAAGCTGACCAAGAAAATCAACAGCACGCTGGAAAGCATTGAAGTTGATGATTATGGCTTCTGTGACTCCTGCGGCATTGAAATTGGCGTAAAACGTTTGGAAGCGCGTCCAACAGCAACGCTTTGCATCGACTGCAAAACGTTGGCTGAAATTAAAGAGCGCACCACGGGCACCTAATATTGATGCGATGGCGGCAAATTCTACTTGTCGCCATCCAGCCCCATGCCTCCCATACTGTCAGCTTCCCCTTATATCGGCCGCTTTGCGCCTTCGCCTACCGGACCACTTCATTCCGGCTCACTTGTTGCTGCCCTAGCCAGCTTCCTCGATGCCCGCTGCCAACAGGGCAAATGGTTGGTTCGAATTGAAGACATAGACCCTCTCCGAGAACAGCCAGGCGCCGGCAACGGGATATTAAAAGCCCTTGAGGCCCATCAGTTACACTGGGATGACAGTGTCATTTATCAAAGCACACGCTTTGAGCTTTATCGGAACACTGCAAATTCACTCATCGATCAGCAATTAGCTTATTTCTGTACCTGCTCCCGCTTACAACTGAAAGGCCTACCAATCTACCCCGGCACCTGTCGCCACTGCCTGCAAAAGCCATCCTCGCCCGCCGCTGTTCGCGTTCTCTGCCAACCTGTAAACATCAATTTTGAAGACCACATCCAAGGCACTCAACACCAACAGATGGACAGCGACATTGGTGACTTCGTCATTTACCGCAAAGACCATTTACCAGCTTACCAACTGGCAACGGCAGTGGATGACGTGGAACAGAGCATTAGCCATGTTGTGCGTGGTTGCGATTTACTTGGCTCAACACCTCGCCAGATATACCTACAACAACTTTTACAAAAAAACTCCCCCAACTACGCACACCTACCTGTGCTCGCCAATGCAGACGGCCAAAAACTCAGCAAACAAAACCTCGCTGCACCACTAAATCTCAGCACCTGTAACAACAATCTCGTTAAAGCATTAATCCTGCTGAATCAAAACCCTCCTACTGAGCTTTTCGATGCCAGCTGCACGGATATTCTAAACTGGGCAACCCTCAACTGGCGGCTTGAAAACATCCCTTCTGCAGAGTCAATCAAACAAGATCATCCCGATTTTTAAATCAACACCCGCAACACACCAAATACAACCACACCACCTTCGCATCGCCCGCCAATACCCAACAATAGGTAGGGGATTGTGTATTTTTGGCACAAAGTGTTACAATTCGTAATGTTTTGCTCGCCCGCGAGCCATTTCCCCGAATAACTATATGGCCCTTAATGTGATCAATAGCTCAACACTTATCAAAAATATCCTCGGTGAATGCGATGCCATCAAAAGCATTTGCCAACAAATTCAGCAAATAGCCCCCACCAACTGTACCGTACTGATTTCCGGCACCACGGGCAGCGGCAAAGGATTGGTAGCACAGAACATTTTTGATTTAAGCGGTCGCACCGAAGAAAGCTTCGTGCACATTAACTGTACGACCCCGCCAGAAACGCCCATTGAGGCGGAAATTTTCGGCCATCACCGCAAAAGCCTGCTGTCGCATCACGAACCCAGCCTCGACCAAATAAAAGCCATGAACGGCGGCACCCTGATGATTGATGAAATCAGCGAATTAGCCCCCGAGTGTCAGGCCTATTTTCTAGAAGTTTTGGAATTGATCGAACGTCACAACATGAGCTCAGACGACACCATCGATCTGCGCCTGATTGTTACCACACAACACGATCTAAAGATCCTGGCTCATCAAAACCGCTTCAACCAGCGCCTGTACTACCACCTCAATATCTTCACCATCGTCATTCCACCACTGCGCGATCGTGGCGCCGACAAAATCAAAATTGCCGAAAAACTACTGACTCAGGCATGCCGCAAGTACGGCAAAAACATTCGTGGTTTTTCACCAGAAGCGATTACCGCTATCAATGCTTATCATTGGCCTGGCAACTACCGGGAATTGCGTAACACTATCGAACGCGCAGTCGTTTTAGCACAGTGCGAATACCTGAACGCTGACCAGCTGGTACTGGAAAGCCCGCCAATACAGGAAGCTCCGAAACCCGTAGAGCCAACTCCAACAGCACCTATCGCTGATGAGCCCGATATGTCGCTGGAAGACTATTTCCAACATTACGTGCTCGACCACCAGGACCACATGTCCGAAACTGAGTTAGCCAAAAAACTAGGCATTAGCCGTAAATGCCTTTGGGAACGCCGCCAAAAGTACGGAATTCCACGCAAAAAAGGTAAAGCGGCCGCCGCATCATAGAAAAAGAGTTTGCGCTTTTGCTGGAGGCTGTTAACAATAGCAGCCTTTAATCAAAAGCATGCCGCCAGGCCTTCTATGAAAAAGCATACCCACTGATGCAAACAAGCGATCCTATTTCTCCGGTTATCATACCGCACAGCGAGCATCAGATTGACACCAAAGCAATCAATCGCAACGCTATTTCAACTATCGAAACACTGCGTGCAGCGGGCTTTAAAGCCTATCTGGTTGGCGGCTGTATTCGCGACCTGTTGCTGGGTTTAAAACCCAAAGACTTTGATATCTCCACCAATGCTCGCCCCGAAGAAGTACTCAGGCTTTTCAAGCGTGCGCGCATCATTGGTCGTCGCTTCCGCATTGTGCACGTCTATTTTGGACGAGAACTGCTTGAGATCACCACATTCCGCGGCCACCACCCGGAAGACGACGATCATCCGCACGCCTCGCGTAATGAAAGCGGCCAACTGTTGCGCGACAACATTTACGGATCCGCCAGCGAAGATGCACTGCGCAGGGATTTTACCGCCAACGCGCTGTACTATGATATCGAAGACGACAGCGTACTGGATTACGCCGACGGCTATCAGGACATCAAAAAACACATCCTGCGCATCATCGGCGACCCGGAAAAACGTTATCGAGAAGACCCCGTAAGAATGCTGCGCGCACTGCGCTTTGCCGGCAAACTGGGCTTTGAAATTGAAGCTCAAACCAAGGCGCCTATCCGCGAGCTAGCCAGCCTGCTCAGCAACATCCCTGCGGCGCGTCTGTTTGACGAATCACTAAAAGTATTTTTATCGGGTTACGGCAGCAAAACGCTGCCACTGATGCTCGACTATGGCCTGTTCGAGCAACTTTACCCGCTCACTGGAGAACATATAAACAAACCATTTTTTGCCAACATGGTCGCGCAGTCGCTAGCCAACACGGACGCCCGCCTGGCGATTGGCAAAGGCATCACCCCCGCCTTTTTCTATGCAGTACTGTTGTGGCCTGTTGTGCTGCAAGCTACAGAAGAACACAAAGATAACGGCCTGCCTGATGTACCAGCACTGCACCGCGCTTCCTACGAAGCGATTTCTGCCCAACAAACTCGCACCTCCATTCCCAAGCGTTTTTCATTACCCATGAAAGAAATCTGGGATATGCAGTTGCGCTTACCTCGTCGCAACGGGCCACGCGCTGAAAAGCTGTCACACCACCCGCGGTTCCGTGCCGCCTACGACTTCCTGCTATTGCGCGAAGAATGTGGCGAGCCTTGCGATGATTTAGGGCAATGGTGGACCGACTACCAAGAGGCCAGCCACGAAGATAAACGCGCCATGGTTAAAAATATCAGCGGCTCTAGCAAACCACAGAAACGCCGCCGCAAAAAACCACGCCCAAAAAGGACAGCAAGTGAATAGCACTGAAACAGCCAATGTCTATATCGGCATCGGCAGCAATTTGGAAAATCCGCTTGAGCAGCTTAGAGCTGCGACTGCAGCATTACGGGAAATTCCCAAAACCACACTGCGCAGTATCTCCAATATTTACCAAACGGCCCCCATTGGCCCTGCTGGGCAGCCCGATTACACCAATGCTGCAGCACAACTAGAAACCCAACTAACACCCGAAGACCTACTCGACGAGCTTCAACGCATCGAACTGGATCAGGGCCGTGAACGTAAAGAGCGCTGGGGACCACGCACGCTGGATCTGGATATTATTCTTTATGCTGGCATGACCATCCGCACAACACGCCTGACGGTGCCTCATATTGAAATGGAAAATCGTAACTTCGTACTGGTTCCATTAATGGATATCGGCTCAGAACTAACGCTACCCAACGGTAAATCACTCAAGGCTGTCACAGAACAGGCTGGCAGCGAGGGCATCAAACTGTCCATGACAGCCAATGATTTCATGGATACTTGTTCCTAGCCGCCCTACTCTTTACAATACGCGGCATTCGGCGACTCAAAACTTGTCCTTCTCGGTTTTCCGCTTCGCAGTCGTATCAATTTCAGAGCCTAAGCCGCTATGAGCAAGATCAGATTATCCACCCTTAAGCAAAACAAAGCCGAAGGCAAAAAGTTTGTTGCCCTAACCAGCTATGACGCCAGCTTTGCACAAATCAGTGACGAAGCCGGTATTGAGGTTTTGCTGGTAGGCGACTCACTGGGTAATGTTATTCAGGGCCACGACAGCACTGTACCCGTCACCATTGATCAAATGATGTATCACGTTTCAGCGGTAGCTCGCGGCAACCAAAACGCCATGATCATGGCCGACATGCCCTACATGACCTACACCTCGGAAATGTCGGCGTTAGAAAACGCCACGCAACTAATGCAAGCCGGTGCGCACATTGTCAAACTCGAAGGTGGTGCCTGGCTATCACCCATCATTAAACGCCTGACCGAATGCGGCATACCCGTGTGCGGCCATATTGGCCTGCTACCTCAATCCGTCGACAAATTGGGCGGCTATAAAGTTCAGGGCACCGACCAAAGCGGTGCTGATACTCTCAAACGTGATGCACAGGTCCTTCAAGAAGCAGGCGTTGATTTGATCGTAATGGAATGCATACCCAGCGACCTGGCCAACGAAATAACCACCTCGCTCGATATTCCAACGATTGGCATTGGTGCTGGTGCGGGAACCGATGCTCAGGTGATGGTATTGCACGATATTCTCGGTTTAAAAACACGCCCAACGCCCAAATTTGTTAAAAACTTTCTTGCCGATACCAGCAGCGTTGAAGACGCGATCTCCGCCTACGCCAACGCAGTTAGGAATAGTCAATTCCCGGCCGCTGAACACAGCTACAAATAGACGCTCTATACCATGAAAACGATTAATACCATTGCAGACCTGCGCGTAGCGCTTGCTTACGAACGCAAACAGGGCAACCGCATCAGCTTTGTCCCCACCATGGGTAATTTGCATGCTGGCCACATGGCATTGGTTGAACATGCCAGCCAAGTCTCTGACTGCATCGTCGCCAGTGTTTTTGTAAACCCGATGCAATTTTCCCAGAACGAAGATATAGACGCCTATCCCAGAACGCTGGACGCTGACAAAAAATTATTGGCCGAACGTGGAGTAAAATACCTTCTTGCTCCGACCGCGCGTGAAATGTATCCGCAGGGTGTCAGCACTCAGGTGCAAATCCCGGTACTGTCGAACCTCTATTGTGGCGCCAGTCGCCCCGGCCATTTTGTTGGCGTCGCCACCATTTGCGCCAAACTGTTCAATATCGTGCAACCGGATATCGCCGTGTTCGGTGAGAAGGATTTCCAGCAGCTGACCATTATTCGTCAGATGGTTCGCGATCTCTGCATTCCCGTTGAGATTATCGGCGTACAAACCGGCCGTGCCGAAGACGGTTTAGCTCTCAGTTCTCGTAATGGCTACCTGAGCAACGAAGAACGCCAGATTGCACCAGTGCTATACAAAACACTTCAAGATGCTGCCGACAAAATAAAATCCGGTGAACGTAACTTTGCCGAAGTTGAAACAGCTGCCAACCAGCAACTCTCCGAAGCAGGTTTCAAACCTGACTACTTCAACGTGGTCAACCGCGAAACACTGGATACTGCCAGCCTCAACGATAAGGAAATCATTATCTTAGCTGCTGCTCAGCTCGGCAAAGCACGTTTAATCGATAATCTATTCGTTGACCTGCAATAATCCGTCACTGTTTAATAATTAATCAGAACGTTACATACCCCTGTTAGCCCATACCGCTCCTGTTTTATAGTCTTTGTGAATGGCGAGAATCAACGCCATTTATTGCATCTATAAACCAACTCCCTTAGAATGCCTGCCAGCTTAAGTAGGGAGACCCTAATCCGTCCCCTCACCGCTTAATTTTTCAACCCTAACCGAAGGTAGTAACGACTATGTCAACTTACTCTGACGAAATTCAAAAATTGACTGCAGTATGCGAAGCTGCTGGCGCACCTTGGGATACAATCAGCCCAGAATCAGCCGCTCGTATGCGTGTTCAGAACAAATTCAAAACTGGTATAGAAATCGCTCAGTACACTGCAGACGTTATGACTGCAGACATGGCTGCTTTCGATGCTGACAAGACTAAATACACTCAGTCTCTAGGTTGCTGGCACGGTTTTATTGGTCAACAGAAAATGATTTCTGTT
>Ga0209395_1000807_pt1 | contig 45491 bp, 40 predicted proteins | sample GOMGulsemesocosm_3_FD_184635 | JGI IMG/M metagenome (GOLD analysis project Ga0209395, IMG submission 184635) | Methane-oxidizing microbial communities from mesocosms in the Gulf of Mexico - GOM9D Gulf of Mexico (SPAdes) (version 2) | ecosystem: Environmental > Aquatic > Marine > Cold seeps... | reverse complement strand
TTTATATCTTTATATCTTTATATCTTTATATCTTGGATAGAGTTAAATAGCGAAAATACGTTGTCTAGTTTGGTTAATTCTAGCATTTTTAGAGGCAAGTTTTTGGCGCCAACGATGGCAAGTTTTAACCCTGATGCATGTGTAATATCGAGGCTCTCAATAAGCGTTGCTATTCCAGAACTGTCAATAAACTCTAAATTTGTAAAATCTAATATGATTGACTTCTTGTTTAGCAAAGCCTTTAACAGCTGTTTTTTCATAAGCGAAGAATTCTTAATATTAACTTCACCTTCTAAGTGAAAAACCTCATATTGAAGATACTGAGTGTTTTGCGAAAGTGTTGTTAATTCACTTGAACTTTTATTGTCAAATATTGAAAGCATACCTACGGTTAAACGAGCTAACTGATGAAATGTTTTATCAATTACTGTCACTCTTGAAAGGCAAGGTATCGAAATTCCGTTTATTGCTTCTAATTTTTGTAGCATGCCAGTATTCCTTAATATTCATCGTTTGAAAGAAATGATATGTTAAAATAATGCTGAAGCACTGACTACAGGACTTTTGTTAGGTAAATGTTTAATTTTGTAGTCAATTGTAATTTTGTGTATAGCTTTTTATATTGAAGATTGTTTAACCAATATAAACACTTGAAAAACATCCCGTTATTTAGTAAAAATTATTCAAACAAGGAAAGAGATTTTATGCCACATTTTGTCGTAGACTGTTCAGAAGATGTTCTCTTAATTCATCATGAAAACAATATTAATGAACAAATTCATAAGGTTGCACATTCGAGTGGCTTGTTTGAAGAAAGTGATATAAAAGTTAGGGTTAACCCATTTAAAACCTATCTTGTGGGGAATAAAAGACAGGATTTTATCCATGTTTTTTCTAATATAATGGAAGGGCGCTCCACTGAGCAAAAAGCAATGCTTTCAAAGCATGTCGTCGAAAAGCTGACTGATATGTTTCCTTCTGTTGATAACATTGCCATGAATGTTAGAGATTTTGAAAAAGCCACTTATTGTAATAAAGCTATGATCTAAACCATGGATAGCAAGGTAAATAAAAGGTCAATCGCGAGTAGATGTTATGGTTTAAATAACATCTACTACTATTTTAATGCCAATTTTTGCTAGCCTTACGCTTTCTCTCACCAATAAATTAGAATTCTAATCAATTATTTTTGAAAAATTATCTGATCGAAGCAGTAATAAGTAAGCAATAGTGCTTAGTTAGTTGTTAGCCTGAACAGAAGTAATGGCTGAAATTAAGCTTGGCAGACTCATCACAAAACCACCCAAGTAGTATTATTAAGCAATAAAACCAATAACTAATTGTGATTAAAATTGTTATTTTTTACGAGTGAAATAATTTGTTTTAAGTAATGATAACAATGACTTTAGAAAATTTTAGAAACCTTTTGTTGAGTAAATAAGCGCCTATGTAGTACAAAGTCACCGTACTAATAGTAACTTACAACTTTTATGAAATTACAATTTTAAAATACTGACTTAGATAAGTTAGGGTTGTAATTTTGGGGAAGAATTATCGTTACTTTTATGATTTAAATACAGCGACTTTACATTTGTTATAAAAATAATAAGAGAAAAATATGATAAGAATAATGATTGGTTTTATATTCACCACGATTAGCTTTTTAAGCTCAGCACAGGAAGATGATATTGTCGTTGGTAAATATGAAACGATTGCATCTACTGTGCTTAATGAAAAAAGACAGCTAATGGTTAGTCTTCCTGATAATTATGATACTGACAATTTTTCATACCCTGTATTGTATTTCACTGACGCGAAACAACAATTTCAGTCAATGGCGAGTACTGTGCAATTTTTGGCAGAGAATGATGTGATACCGCCGATGATTATTGTCGGCATTGTCACATCTGAAAATCGTACTCGAGATTTAACACCCAGACTTTCAAAAGAGGCATTAGAAAAACCTTCTTGGTATTCGGATCAAAACCCAGGAGGAGCTGATAAATTCATTGAATTTTTAGAAGTTGAACTTATGCCATATATTAATGAGCATTATAGAACTGCTGATTTCAACGTTTTTTCAGGTCATTCGTTAGGCGGGTTATTCAGTATTCATGCATTGTTGAATAAGCCTAACCTATTTGATGGTTATATGGCTGTGAGTCCTTCTCTTTGGTGGGATAATGAACGGTTGGTTTCAGACGCAAAACATCTACTCGAAGAAAAAAAACTACCTAATAAGCGAATATTTCTTAGCAAAGGTAGTGAAGAAGGCCCTATGGATACGACTTATAAATCCTTAGTTAGTCTACTTGAACTGCATAAAAGTAACTATGTGACGTCTCAGAAATTCCCTGAAGAAAATCACCTTACTATTGTTTTTAAAGCGCATTATCATGGCTTGAAAGCTATATTTAATGAGTGGTCATTACCTTTTAAAGAAGGTGAAAAGGGCATCGAAGTTGTAAAAGCCCATAATGAAAAAGTAAAAGAGATTTACAAGGTGAATTTCACTTCAGAAGGCTGGATGATTAATTTGGGAAACAGTGAGTTATATAACAAGAAAAGATATGATAAAGCAATTGAAGCTTATAAATACAATACACAGATTTTTCCTAAATCAGCTTATTCTTATTTCCTATTAGCAAAAGCTTTAGAAGCGAAAGAGCAGTTCCAAAGCGCATATCAATTTTATAAAAAAGCGAATAATCTAGTGCCTGAAAACCATTCTACGAAAAAGATTTATCAAGATAACTTAGTTAGAGCAAAAGAGCTGCTTTAATAGAGCTAGGATAGAAAGGCATATAATTATCGCTGATATACGTAGCGTTAGACATTTTATGGCTAGCGCTATTATCGCGGCTAATTTATGTCATTGACAATATCATTAATCGACTTTGTAAAATAAATGGCTATTAACATGAGCCTTTGCAACTCAGTGCTTATCTGCTGAACTTGACTGTGACACAATTTACTTACGGCTTGGATTATCGGTAAATAGTTAGTTTCATCAACAGATTGTTGTTTACTTTCAATTTCTATTAAGGCTAATAGCGCGGTGAGTTCATGAGGGGGTAATTTTTTAAAGTCCTGATTTGAGAATAAATATAGCTCAATTGGAGTTAAATTTTGTAAATCACGCTGACATAGAGCATCGCGTAATGTTCCGTTACTCTCAAACAACATCATAGAACGTAAATAATTAAACGTTGGTTGGCTTGCTCTTGATTGATCACCCGCTAGCAAATAATGAAGAGCATTTCGCTGCAAGTGGTCAACTCTCTTGAAGTTTTCTTCTAATTGCAGTGCTGGGGTAAAAAAACTTAAAGTATCACTGGTTTTTATTTGTGCAATGAGAGCAACAGGAAGGCATTTATTTGCTATTAATGTAGTTGTTAGCTGTTGATAAAATTCAAATTTGGAAAGTTCCCCCATCCCTTGCTGAAATAGATAGGCTAACTGAGCAACATTTTCAGATTCATTTGAAATTCGGTAATGTTGCTGCAAGGCGTTATCGTCATCTTCGGACAATAAGTTGATCAGTGTTTGTATATGTTGCTTCATTAGAAACCTGATTATTGTTAAAAATTGAATCAGTGTATACGGTAAATGTTTTCTTGTGTTGTATTATTTTGAATAACTAAGGTCGATACCCTCATATTGGGTCGTTCTATTAGTCAGTTAAGCCGTTAATTGATTTAAAATTATTATTTGGATATTGTCTGTGAATATCAAAAAAAGTCTGTTAATTCAATACTGTCGGGTTAATGTCGTGGTAAATTCGTTACCGACACTAATAAATTAATGAATACTCGTGATTCTTAAGCCAGAGGTAAATTTAATGATTCTCAAACAACTACGTATTAGCCGTCATTTTTCGCAAGAACAATTGGCTCAAATGTCTGGATTAAATGTAAGAACAATTCAGCGTATTGAAAGTGGACAAAATGCTAGTGTTGAGTCTCTTAAATGTCTTGCTGCTGCGCTTAATGTTGATGTAACAACCTTGAATCAGGAGAAATTTATGATAGATAAAAACTCGAATAATTGGAAAAGTTTACCTTTACTATTGAAATGTTGGTTTGCCTTTAATTTTTTGCAGGTCCGACCGAGTAGAAAGGCAGCAGCTCGAATTGAACTTATCGGCCATATTAGTGGCTTTTCGTTTTGTTGTTTAGGCCTTATAAATGAAGCCGCTCTTGCTGGCGGTTTACTCATGCTTGCGACTGCTTATTTATATCATGGACTTATTTGGCATGGTGACAAATACAGTATTTGGTATGATCATGTATCAGAAAAAAATAATTAATAAAGCCTTTATGTTGCTCAGCTTTTGATGAGCAACATATAATCGATTTCAATCAAAGTATTGACCAAAATTAAGAGTATTTATGAATATTAACTTTAGAAAAGCCACTTGTGAAGATTCTGTGTTGATAGGAACTTTAGTCGTTGAACTTACAAATGAAATCTCCAAATTAACCAATGTTCAGCATTTTGATATCGACCTTAATAGTACAATTAACCGTTGTAGAGAGTTAATTCGTGAAGGTCATTACGTGGCCATTATTGGTGAGCACAACAATTCACCTGTTGCTGTGGTCACCATGACAGAAACCTATTCATTATATGCAGGAGGTAAAATAGGCGTCGTGCAGGAGTTTTATGTTACACCCCAATACCGAGATTTTGGCGTTGGCTCAATGTTAATTGAACAAGTACAAAACTATGGAAAACAACAAAATTGGTCATGCATTGAATTGTGCACGCCACCTTTGCCTGAGTTTGAAAAAACAGTTCTCTTCTATCAAAAAAATGGTTTGATCCCTGTTGGAGGCCGAAAAATGAGGCAAGCATTAGTGTAATTTCTTATTTATAATTCACCTCAATGTCTAAATGCCCAAATTATTTCTGAAGCTAAACCCTCTTTAATTGAATCGGCAGTGTCGCCGATACGGTAACTCCTTGTGGATTATGGTGATTACACGCAGTTATTTTTCCACCATGGAATTCACAAATTAAACGGGCAATATATAAACCTAACCCTAAGTGTGGCGTTTTATCTTCACTTCGGTGAGGAATATCTCGTACTGACACCATTGAGTCAAATAATCGCTGATTCATGGTTTCAGGCAATAACACGCCATTATTACTAATATGAATAACGACTTCTTTGGCTTTTTGCTCGATAGATACAAATATTTGCTTATCATGGCTAAACTCTACCGCATTTGTTATTACTTTATCGAGCAGCTGAGCTATGTGCTCAGGGGAGCCTGATAATACCAATTTGTCAGTGGTTACTTGATATTCAAAGGTAAACATAGGATAAATCTGTTGATAGCCTTGAATACAGCCATTAACCACATCGAATAAATTAAAGTTGCTCTTATCTGTTTGGCTCAACATCTGCTCAAGACGGGTTGCTTCGCTCATGTTGGTGAGAATACTGTTTAACCGAGTAATACCACTTTGTGCGCGGTCGATATATGCAGTACTTTTCTCTGGTAATGTTTGTAACGACAAGTTCTCTAGTGAGGTTCTAACGATAGCAATAGGTGTTCTAAGTTCATGAGAAAGTCTCGAAGACATGTTTTCTAAATAATGATTATACTGACTTAGCCTAGTAACCGCGGTTGAGAAACTGCGTGACAAATCACCTATTTCGTCATTGGCAGGCGATATACTCATACTTTGTGCTACGTCATTGTTAATACGGCCATGTTCATCAATAGCAACTTCAGCTTGGTTACGTAAATGACGTATACGATTGGATATTCGTGACGCGAAAAAGAAAAAAGCTAAGGCGCCTAAAAGCATGATAGCTAAAATTGAGGTAAATAACTTTTCAAGTGCTTGATTACGGACACTACGAATACCATTCGTTGTTTCTTCAACTATTACCGCCCCATTGACATTATCACCAATGAAAATCGGGTAAGCAGCAGAAATTATCACGGCCTTGTTATCAGTTGTTAATCGCCATTGTGACTTTGGCATGCCCATTAACGCCGTTTCAATATGTTCGCCTGTTAAATTCTGAGTATCATATAATTTATCAATAAAATCATTTTGCGGTTTATTGAGTAAATGTTGAAATAGCGGTTTAAGGTATTGTTGAGTTAGCGCATACCATGAATTTTTATCATCGGTATTATTGATATTTTTTTGCCATAAACCTTGGGCTTTTTTTATATCTCCGCTTTTTGCTAAAACGCGGTGATGTTGGTCAACTACCCAAATACGTGATTGTGTGTAACTCATACCTTGTACTATGCGTTCAATTTCTGGAGAAGGTACTAATATTGTGCCTAAAGTTTTAGTACTGCTTGGATCTGCACTGCCAATGATACTCAGAGCTGAGCCTAATGGCTCATCAATATCGTGCACAGCAAAAGCAAGACGGTCGGTAATTTCTGTTAAGGGGATCCTAAATTCAATATTGTAGCCCTGCTTGGTACTGCGCCAATGACCTTGAATAAAATTAGCAGGAACAGGAAAATCAAGACTTTCGTTATTTTCACTGTTATTGATTTGGTAAGCGGATAACCAACCTTGATGTTGGTTACTTAAAATAAAATGCTTAAACCTACCTTTGGCATCTGTAAAGGCTAACTCAAAATGATCATTTCTATTGATAGCGCGAGCGTTATCACTACGGTAAATAACCTTGTCATCAACAACTTGAAGAAAGAAATACAAAAACTTATCGTATTTTCCAACCGTAGCGGTGAAATGATTCGAAAGTTTATTTACGGGTAAAGGCTGGCTTAGTTGATTCTCAACGCCATAATAATGAGCTTTAGTATGAAAATTTGGCCAGTCATGGGGTAAACCATCAAGGTTAATCGCTTGTGATAATTGATAACCGTATAAGTCTTTGCCTTTTTCAACACTGGGTAGAAAGCTTGCTTGATTATTAAAAAGGTTAGGGCGTTCATGTAATGATGTCGCTAGAGCCCGAGCTGTTCCTATAATGGTTTGCTCTTGACCAAAGCGTAGGTACTTTTCCATCTCCCAAACGTATTGATAACCAAACCAAGGAATGGCAAATAAAAAACTAGAAAGCAATAATAACTTTGCACGTAAACCAAAACGAAAAGTGAGCTTATTTATCATCTTCATTCCAGCGGTAACCCATGCCATATATAGTTTCTATGCAATTAAAACTGGGGTCGATTTGGTTGAATTTTTTTCTTATACGTTTTACGTGTGAAGTAATCGTGCTGTCATCAACATAGATATTTGAGTCTTTCATTAATTGTTGACGATTTTTTACGTGACCGGGATGTTTAGCTAAAGCAAAGACCATCCAGAATTCGGTAATGGTTAGGTCAACCGTTTGCTGCTGCCAAAGGATACTCATGCGTTGATTATCTATAGTTAATGGACCAAGTGTTAATAAGCTACTTTCAAGTGTCGGTTGTTTAAATGCTTCTTGGCGACGAAATAATGCCGCTATACGCGCAGACAAATGTGGCAGGCTAATATCTTTTGTTAGGTAATCATCTGCGCCAATACGTAAACCCGAAACGGTATCTACATCATTATCTCGGGCAGTTAAAAAAATAATTGGTAAAGTAGTTGAAATATTACGTAGCCATTGGCACAGCGTAAAGCCGCCATCATATTCTTGCTCTAAGCCTATATCTAAAATAACTAAGTGAGGCAGACTAATTGCAAAGGCTTGGCAAGCACTCTCTCGATTGGCAAAAGTTTGTACTTGATAACCATGTGCCCGCAATACGTCAGCATAGTTTTCTCTTATTGCGGCTTCATCTTCAACAATTGCAATTCGTTTCGACATATTTTATTTACAACCTTTTCCTATATTTAAAAGCACTATATAAGAGATTTTTTATAAAAGCGCGTAATTATGAAAATTGCCATATTGTTGCCACATTTGCTCAGTACTTTGCCTTTATTATGCCGTTCGAAGACCTTTATTTCTTGTTTTAATTAACTCGTCAACAACGAAACCCTAATTTAAAGCAAGGAAACATCATGAAAACAATTAATCGTAAAACTCAGCAAGCTAAGCATAAATTAACGCCAGCAAAATTATTTCTAATTAGTTCTTTAATGATCACACCTGTTATCAGTCATTCAACTTATGCATTTGAAAGCATAAATGATCAGCAAAATGAAAGTATTGAATTTAGTGAGCAAGAGAAAGAAGGCATAGGTTTTGGAACGGGCGTTATTATCGGTGCCATTTTAGGAGGGCCTGTCGGCGCTTTTGTTGTCGGTATTACCGGTACTTTAATTGCTAAAACTCAAAATTCGGAAAAAAACATTAATGTATTACAAGCTTCATTAACGGAGCAAGAAAGTAATTATGCTTTAGCGGTAAAACAATTGAGTAATAAACTACAACGAACAGAGCAAAGTCATCAAGTTGAATTGACTGCTTTAGAGCAAGAGTTCAATCAAAAATATCAGTTAGCCAGCCAGATGCAAGCTGAAAATTTATTGATGAGCTTACAGTTTCCTACAGGCTCAAGTGAACTACAACCGCACTATCAAGGGCAAATAGTTGCTTTATCACAAATGATGCAGCAATCACCAAAACTATTTATTGATTTGTCAGGTTATACCGATAAACAAGGCAGCAAAAATCGAAATCAAGCGCTTTCTATTGCGCGAGTTAATACCGTTAAAAATGCTCTCATTGACCAAGGTGTTGAAGCTGAACGTATCCAACTTTTTGCTTTTGGTGAGCAGTCACCCGTTGTTGCTAATAGTGAAAAAGAAGCCAGTTTTTATGACCGCAGGGTGGTGATTAAGCTTCACAGCGGTGCTGTGCAAATGGCGAATAATTATTAATTGTTTTGAAATAAAATAAGGAGGTGAGATATAAAAAAGTAAACACATTAGAATAAAGATGATGATAGTAAAAGCTAAGGACACTCCCATATCCCCTTAGTTTTTACTTTATATCTTTGGGGTATTTGAAAGTTCGTCTTCCCACTTTTTAGACCAATCTCTTAGAGGGTTTAGTGTCGTCATTAAAGACAATCCCAACTTTGTCAGTTTATACCCTTCAGAAGTGGTAAAAACTAATTGAGCTTCAGTTAATTGCTTTATTCTGCTATTTAAAACTGATGGCGACATTCCACCGCAACTTTGCTGTAATCCTCTAAAACTTAAAGTAGCAGAGTTAAGCTCCCACATTATTCTCATGTTCCATTTGCGGCCAAGTAAATCGAATACAGCCATAATAGCTATTCCCGAACTTGAGCCTCTAACGATATTTTTTGGTACAGGTGTTGTCATAAATATTGCGCTTCTAAAAAAGTAGCGGTATAGTCCGCTACGAAATAAGTAGCAATTATATCTTAATCCATTTTAAAAGCGAGAATAATATGTACCTAGTTGATATGTGTTTTATTGATTTAACAAAAATTACAGCTGAACTTACTAATGAACATAAAACTTACCTTGAAAAAGAATATAAATCGAACAAGTTAATGTTTGGCGGGAGAAAGGTTCCACGTACAGGAGGCATACTTATTTCACAACATGCGGATGAACGTGAACTTAAGAACGTTTTAAATTCAGATCCATTTATTAAAAGTGGCGCTGTTAGTTATTCAATCACCGAATTTATTCCTGTAATGGCTGCAGAAGCTTTTGAAAACTTAGTATTATAATGCATTCGTAAACATGGATAAAATTGACCTTTATCCATGCGTTTATGCCATTGCTTGTTTTTTAGAGTAAGTAATGCTTTATAAATTTAACTTTAAGTACTTCCTAATTAAATCGAAATAAGTGCTTGAGTAATAGGAAATTAAATAGACGAGTTATCAGTAAGAATAAATTAACCTCGTCGATGTAAAGCCAGTAGGAACATTATTTGAGCAAGGGCATGTGTTTCTTGTAACTAATCTTGATAAGTTAATAAAATCAGATATGAAACTGTTAATAAGCTTACTAGTACAGTGGATGTATTAATAGGGCAGTAACAGAAATTACCCTATTAATTCGGTACTGAAAACTTCTACTATCAACAAAGGCTAATAAGGTTATTAATTGCTGATCTCATGATAAAAGTGTAATACCCGGCTATTAAACCAGTTGAATGCATCTCGATTAAATCAGCCACAACAAAAAACTCAGGACCGACAATGTAAATAAACTTATCTTATTTTATACGGTAAAAGTTCTTTTATATGATTTAACCTAGATAAAACACCATTTAGCTGTGTTGTAGCAATGATTAAAACTGACTGGTAGAAAAATTAATGATCTCTGTAAGCTCTTGCTCGCTACTGCCATTTCTTGCAGAGATAGCTAAACCAAATTGTAATGATAAAAGGTAATTGGCCAATGTAACAGGGGACGTTTCTTGCATTAAGTTGCCTAGATTTTGCTCTTTTTTAAAGAAATCAGTAAGAGTCAATACGGTTTGTCGATTAATACTATTAATCGTAGTTACCGAATTCTCTGGTAGGCAATCGCCTGTTAGCTCTGAAGTAGCATAACAAATGAAACACCCTGTAGGTAAACTTTGGTGAGTTAACATTTTAGCAATAGAGACTAAATAGTTTCTAATTCGTTCTCTTAGGCTTTTATCTGTTTTAAAAAGCTCTGTTGAATGTATTACACCATATTTATTTAAATAAAACTCAATAGCTTGATTAAACAATTCCTCTTTATTACCAAAAGCAGCATAAAGGCTCGACTTATTAATCCCCATTACATTTGTTAAATCGGTTAACGAAGTACCGGGGTAGCCATTTTTCCAAAATACTAACATAGCTTTTTCAAGCGTGTTGTCTTTATCAAAGCCTCTGTGGCGTCCTGCTGTCATAGTCATTTCCAGATTTATCAAAGTTTCTGCTTGTAATTGTGAACCGATCGGTTTAGATTGTCAATATCTGTACCGATCGGTACAGATATTTTTCTATTATAAATTTAAAAGGAAAACACGAATGAATGATTTAACGGGAAAAGTTGCAGTAGTCACAGGTGGTAATAGTGGTATTGGCTATGAAACGGCAAAGTATTTTAAAGATGCTGGCGCGAATGTGATCATTACAGGTAGATCCGCTGATAAGGTTGCAAGTGCGGCAATTGAACTCGGTGCTAAAGGCATCGTTGCTGATGTCTTGGATTTATCAGCGATTGATGAACTTGTTGAGCAAGTAAAAAATGACTTTGGTAATATTGATGTATTGTTTGTTAATGCTGGTATTTTTACTCCTGCGCCTGTTGGTCAAAATACGGAAGAAATGTTTGATAATCAGATGGGAATTAACTTTAAAGGAGCGGTATTTACCACAGAAAAGTTTTTACCGATTATAAATAATGGTGGCTCCATTATTAATTTGTCATCTATTAATGCATATACAGGTATGTCAAATACCGCTATTTATGCTGCCTCTAAAGCGGCGTTAAATTCATATACACGAACAGCAGCGACTGAACTTTCTCCACGAAAAATACGTGTAAACTCTGTCAATCCAGGACCTACTTACACGCCTATCTTTGCTAAAACAGGCATACCAGAAGAGCAATTAAATGAATTTGCAAACGCCATGCAAAACAGAATTCCATTAAAACGTTTTGGCCAGCCAGCAGACATTGCCAAACTAGTAACTTTTTTAGCTTCTGATGATGCATCTTTCATTACTGGTGGAGAATACAATATTGATGGAGGAATGAATATAAATCCTTTATTAGCGTAACGTAAACACATTATTTTAGTGGATTATCAATTTTATAGTAGGGGCAAGTATGGCTCAAAATATTTTAAGACTTGATGCAAGTATGAGAAAAACAGGCTCATATAGCCGAGAGTTAGCTAATAAGTTAATTAAACAACTTATAGGCAAAAAACAGAGAAAAGTAACAATTAGAGATTTAGCAGATGGGATCCCTTTTATTGATGAAAACTGGATAAAAGCTAACTTTACAGACCTAGATGAAAGAACTGCTGAGCAGCACAAGCACTTGAAAGCATCTGATTTATTAGTTGAAGAGTTAAATGATGCTGACTTAATTATAATTGGCTTGCCTATCTATAATTTCGGAGTACCTGCAGCTTTTAAAGCTTGGATTGACCAAATTGTCAGGGCTAAATTAACCTTCCGATATAGCGATAGTGGACCAATAGGTTTAGTGAATAATAAAAAGGCATATATTATCATTGTTTCTGGTGGTACTAAAATAGGCAGTGAATTAGATTTTATTTCAAACTACATACGACATGTTTTAAGTTTTATTGGTATCACTGATATTTCGTTTATTGACAGCAGTGGGGTAGGCCGTGATGAAACGCGAATATTAGCTCACACGAATAACCTTATTGAACGTATCTAAAAAAGCATAGCCTGCTCCTTGGTTTACCTTTCAATTAAGGCATTACATGATGATCATCTAGCTTGTTTTATTAAGTATTGTTATGCCTGTTATTGATGGAGTTTAGGAGTTTAATCTACGCTAACATATAAGCATATAGCTATAATTGTATATTTAGTTAATATATTAGCGTACTTTATTTGGCCTACTTTCCTTTATTAGCTTAGTGGCGCGAGTAAGGAGCCTAACACATCGTCAGTTAAACTGAGTTTATTATCGCTGACTTCTTCAGATAAAAGCGCTTTTGCTAGTTCAGATTTATTTTGTTGTATTTTTTGAATTTTTTCTTCTATAGAGTTTTCAATTATATATTTGTAAACAAAAACTGGCTTGTCTTGCCCTATACGATAAGCTCTATCGGTGGCTTGATTTTCTACTGCAGGGTTCCACCAAGGATCAAAATGAATCACTGTATCGGCAGCCGTTAAGTTTAATCCTACGCCACCTGCACGTAAACTAATTAAAAACACTGGAACTTCGCCGTTCTGAAACTGATCAACGACTTCTTGCCTTTTAGTAGTGGAGCCTGTTAATTTGACATAACTAATCTCTTCTTTTACTAGCTCATCTTCTATCAAACTAAGCATGCTGGTAAATTGGGAAAAAATTAATATTTTACGGCCTTCATCAATTTGCTCAGGCAGAGTTTCCATTAAATAATCAAGTTTAGCTGATTGTTCAACTTTTTTAGCGCCATCTAAGGATAATAATTTAGGGTGGTTGCAAACTTGTCTGAGTTTTAATAAAGCATCCAAGACTTCTATTTGGCTGCGTTTTAAGCCTTTGTCAGCAATAATATCTTTTAAGCGGCTATCCATAGCTAAACGAACCGATTCATAGAGTTCAGCTTGCTGACCTTCAATACGCAATTTTTGTATAATCTCAGTTTTCGGTGGCAACTCAGTTGCTATTTTATCTTTGGTTCTTCGTAAAATAAACGGTTTAATGCGCTGATTCAAAAGTTGTTTACGCTCTAGCTCACCGTGTTTTTCTATAGGGGTCCTAAATAGTTTGGTAAATTGTCTTTGTCCGCCCAAAAATCCAGGTAGTAAAAAATTAAATTGCGCCCAGAATTCACCTAAATGATTTTCCATAGGCGTACCTGTTAAGCACAGTTTATGCTGTGCTTTTAGTGTCAAAAATGCTTGGTATAATTTTGTTTTGGTATTTTTTATGTAATGGGCTTCATCAAGAACAAGATAATAAAACTTTTGCTGACTATACAAGGCTAAATCTTTTGTTATTAACGCATAACTGGTAATAATGATATCAACTGGATTTTCAAGATCTTCAGAGCTTGCTAAGCAATCAAAATGCTGCTGACGTTTACTACCGTGTAATACCTGATAAGAAAGTTGTGGGGTAAATTTTTCAATTTCATTGGCCCAGTTAAAAATAACACTGGTCGGAGCCACTATTAATACGGGTTTAGTTAATCGGCCTTGTTGTTTTTCAATTAACAAATGCGCGAGGGTTTGAATGGTTTTACCTAACCCCATATCGTCCGCTAAAATTCCGTTTAAGTGATACTCTCGTAAAAACTGTAACCAATTTAGTCCTTGGTGTTGGTATGTTCTTAACGTTGCGTTTAACCCTTTTGGTACAGGAACAGTAGTGACTTCTTGAAAGTCTTTTAATTTATCTGCTAATGATCTTAATTTACTGGTGCCTGTCGCTATCATTCCTTGGTCGTCTAACATCGATAATGTTTGATGACCTTGAAAACGTGATAACTCCATAGTGCCATCTTGATTTAAGGCATTAGGCATAAAGAGTTCAATAAATTGTTTTAATATGGGCTGAACGCTTTGATAACGTAAGGCAACAAAATCGCCTTTTTCTAAATCAACATAAATAGGCGCGTCAGGTGAAATAAGTTTTTCTTTTTCTCTGTCAAGTAATGCTGATCTAGGAAGTTGCTCGATAGCGCCAAGCAAAATAGGGAATGCTGGCATTTTTTTACCATCAATGGTCAAGTTCAACCCTAATGAGAAAAAGTCGTGATCACCAGTTTGTATGACTTCGGCATCGAAAACACTATCGGTAGAGAGCGCTTTATAATAAAAGTCATCAGCGAAGCTAATATTCCAGCCCAAATCTTTAAGCAACTGTACTTCTTGATGTAAAAAGTGATGCCAAAGGTAACGGCCATCCATTATCATCGAATACTTAGGAGCCTTATCTTTTTTCAAATAGTCTTCATTGGTAAAAGTATAGCGCTTAGGTTTAGGCTGAGTACTGAATTTTAACGTCGTCAACTTATCAATAACAGATTGCTCAAACGTTAAGTCGCGATATAACTTAACTTTTTTCTCGCTATCGTCATTGCTTTCGTTATCACTTAAATTGGGTGGTATAACCGTGACACTTTCATTATGTGGGTTAACTAAAGTACCTTGGTAAGAAAAATTAACTTTCACGAAGCCTGACTGAGGATCTGCTCCTCGGGGAGTTGAAAAATGTAAATAAACTTCGGGTTTTGTTAACTCTTGTGAGAATTCGGTTTTGGGCTTAGGTAACCGTTGAACAGCATCACCTAATGACATAGACAGTTTATTTAAAATCCAAGGTAATTTGTCTTCTTCAAAAATGGGAGAGTTAAGTAAGTCAGCTTCAAAATCACATTGGGTATTGGTATTAATTTTACCAAAGCAATTTTTTTCTTCATCATAATAACAAAGTGGTTGTGCTTTAATAATAAGAACACTGGTAGCAGGTTCCATAAATACCAATTGCAATGTATGTAGTTTATTATCAAGCGCTATCCATTGCCACTCGGCTTCTAATGGCGCACCTAATGTCATTGCATCACTTAAGTCGTAGCTGCTGTGCCAAAAACAGCGATTAGTTTTTATAATACGTTCGAATAAATCGTAATACTTAACGTTATCGCCATACTGATTAGTACGTATAAGTTCGGTAAGTACAGAAACATCATCGTTAGTCGCATAAGCACTATTAATTAATGAACTTGCTGAAAACTCGCTACCAATCGAATTATTCCAGCCTCCATTAACCTTAGGACGAGCCGATTTTATACCTAACGTATAGTAATCGTCTTCGTTATAATTATTGGGCTTTAAAAAGTACAATAATGATTTTTGTTGAGCGTTGGGCTGATAACGACTTGGTTGTGCTTGAAAACGATTAAGCCATTTATCTATAACTTTTTCTGATGTCGCTATACTGTTTTGGTCAAACTTTTCATTAATATAAAATTGCGCTAGAGCTGCACCATGTTTACAGTCACGGCCGACATAACAATCACAATAACTTGCCAGACCATCATACTTAATATTTAAGACCAAACGTGTTGAATAGCTGTTTTGGCGAGAACGCTCACTAAAGACTACACCACGTATTATTTCACCATCAAGTGCACAGGCTTTAATACCTTTATCTTGAAAAATTCTCGCGCCTTTTTTCCATTCAGTTTTGGTAAAGTGTTGTTCAAGTAATTCAGGTGTAAAAGTGTTTTTGGTCATAGGTTTTAATTATTAAGCATTCATTAGGTTGGTAAATTAGGTCATTATGACTTATCAATAAGATGATAAAGTTCAAGTATAGCAACAGACCCTTTAGGGATTCTGTTAATTTCGTATCACTCATGGCTAATCTTGAATAATACCATTGCAGCATAAAAGCTTCAATGCGGCTTATTAGTTATACTTCATACAATTATCTTTAATTGCAACTCAATTATAAGGGTAAATAGGAGTAGCTAGATTTTTTGTCAGAAGATTTTAGTTAGCACTTTTGCATTTCGTTTGTTTTTTAAGCTTTTTTACATTGTGAACATTATCCATGATTTACTTGCTAAGTTCATAATTTGTCTTGTTAAAGATTCTTTTTTAATCGTTTTTTGTTTGATTAATATAAAGTTACTAATTGTTGCATTATTTCAGAGGATAATAAGCGTTAATAGTAGCATTCTGCCTCACTTTAGATTAAATTTGCCGCCCTTAATCCAGCCCAGTTAACAAGAGCGCCTTATGTTAGAAAATACTCTCCCTCAACTCGAACAACTGATCGAAAAAATAATTGATGAAAACACTAAACTCAAAAACCTAGTTGCAGAACTTGAGCAACAAAAAGTAGCTTTGATAGATGAAAATGAAACTTTTCAACTTGAAGCACTCGACAATGAAGAGAAGCAAAAGCAAACCAGTAATTCATTAGCTAGCTTATTAGACAAACTTCGAAGCGTTGAAGAGGTTAGTTAATGTCTGCTAAAGATTCTAAAGGCATCAGCATTGACATTTTGGGTAAGCAACATCAATTTGTTTGCTCAGCTGAACAAGCAGAGAATTTAAAGCAAGCGGCTAATAGACTTGCTGCTATGTGTAATGATATTAAACAACAGTCAGGCTCTCGCAGCAGCGAGAGTGCATTATTGATTGCATCAGTTAATTTAAGTTATTCATTATTAATGGCAGATAATAAAATTGAACGCTATCAGCAAGGGCATAATGCTTTACTTGCTACATTGGAAAACGCAATAAAGTGCTAGTTAGTGCTAATTTCACGGCGAATAAACCGTTTAATTTATAGCGTTAATTATAGTACTAATGAACTCCCTTATTTTAGGAAAACCTTCTATATGGCTGATGCCAGCATTGAATTTAAAGGTTCGAGCTTTACTTTATCTGTTTTACATTTGAAAACGACAACATTAGCTGATGTTCGCCAAGATTTAATAAATAAAATCGACCAAGCACCTGATTTTTTTAATTTAGTACCAATCGTTATTGATATTGAGCGGGTAGATAACGCGATTGATTATCAAGCCGTAAAAACATTAGTTGAAGAATTGAAATTCACTTTTGTGGGTTTTACCGGCGCAGTACCTAAAGAGCAAAAAAAGCTAATTCGTGATTTGGGATTTTCGTTTGTTAATTCAGCAAATAACTCAGTCAATAATACTGCGAAAGTTGCCATAGCATCTGAAAACACCACAGTAAATCCGGAAAGATCGACAAAAGCTGAAAAAATAGAACTTGCCCCGAAGCTTGCGTTATACACTGACAAAATACACCGAGGACAAATTCGTTCTGGTCAACAAATTTATGCTAAAGAGCAAAATTTAGTTGTTATTGGCTCAGTTTCAGCCGGAGCTGAAGTTATTGCTGATGGCAATATTCATGTTTATGGCTCATTACGTGGTAGAGCAATTGCTGGCGCTAAAGGTCATCATCAAGCGCAAATTTATTGTCAAAACCTTGAAGCAGAGTTGGTTTCTATCAATGGCAACTATTGGCTAAGCGAGTCTATGGAACAGCATTGGAGTTTGCCTGCTTATATACATTTATCTGACACCGAATTGGTGTCATCAAAACTCATTTAGTTTATTTAAAAGGATATTCGGTCTATGGCACGAATAATTGTAGTTACATCTGGAAAAGGTGGCGTTGGTAAAACGACATCAAGCGCCGCAATTGGTATAGGCCTGGCATTAAAAGGTCATAAAGTTGTTTTAATTGATTTTGATATAGGTTTACGTAACCTTGACCTTATTATGGGGTGTGAGCGTCGCGTCGTTTATGATTTTGTGAACGTAATTAATGGTGAAGCAACGTTAAATCAGGCATTAATTAAAGATAAACGCGTTAGCAGTTTGTCAATATTGCCAGCTTCTCAAACGCGTGATAAAGATGCGTTAAATAAAGAAAATGTTGGTAAAGTACTTGAAGAACTTGGCGAAAGTTTTGATTATATTATTTGCGATTCTCCGGCTGGCATAGAAGCTGGTGCGATGATGGCACTTTATTACGCAGATGAAGCCATAGTTACTACCAATCCAGAAGTATCTTCTGTACGAGACTCAGACCGAATATTAGGTATGTTATCAAGTCGTTCTCGCCGAGCTGAACTTGGCTTAGAGCCTATTAAAGAGCACCTTTTATTAACTCGTTATTCTCCTAAACGGGTAGAAGAGGGCGAAATGCTCAGCGTTGAAGACGTAGAAGATATTTTAGCGATACCTTTATTAGGCGTTATTCCAGAGTCACAAGCGGTGCTTAAAGCATCTAATGCAGGCGAACCGGTAATTTTAGATACTGAAAGTGACGCAGGTAAAGCCTACCAGGATGTTATTGATCGCCTATTAGGTGATAAAGTTGATTTTAGATTCTTAGTTGCCGAGAAAAAAGGCATTCTTAGTCGTTTATTTGGAGGTTAACATGGCATTACTTGATTATTTTTTACGTAAAAAAGAAAAGCAAGTAACAACGGCTTCAAAAGCCAAAGAGCGTTTACAGATTATTGTTGCGCATGAACGTAACAATAGGAATAAACAGCCCGATTACTTGCCACAGTTAACTGAAGATATTCTTAACGTTTTACGTAAATACGTGCAGGTATCTGACAACAGTTTGTCGATTAACCTTGATAATAAAAGTGGTGAATTAAACGTTTTAGAGTTAAATATTGAGTTACAGGACGAACAAAATCAAGATTAATAGTTGAGAGTAGTGACCTTAAAGGTCAGCTTGAAAATATTGTCTTAAGGTAAAGCCGATATCCCATATCGGCTTATTTATCACTTGGAAAATACTCACAGTTAAAGGTGATGACTAAAAGTTTTTTGCCTAAAGCCTTTAAAATTTAAACCGCAGATTTAATGCACGTGTTGTAAAGTTAACTCCAAATCGGTTGACTGAGTAGGCTACCGTTGTATAGATATATAGCCATTATTACACTTAAAGCACTTATCAATATGCGTCGACATTTAAGGGGGAAACTTGCTTTTCTCCAAAGCGCTACAGTTAAAGATATAAGCGATGTAATAATTAATAACATAGTGACAACTTGAAAGATTATCTCAGTGTTATCACCCATGCTAGGTTCGAATATAATGATTAAACTAAAGAAAGTGAGTAGCAGTAAAAATGGGATTATCTTGAATAATTTAAAATATTGCTTACGGTTAGGTAACTTTCTTAAGTACAGTTGTTTTATGAATAAAAACACCACATAAATTGGACTGTATAAAATAAGTAATAAGGTGGAAATTAAAATAGCTGTTTGACTGTAAAATAGCCATGTCGGTATTTTTTGGTAATTATTGTCATTTTGTAAATACATTTCGTTATCATTTGTTTTAATCAAGGCGGTATTTGGTATTTGTAAATCGTCTTCACTGTAGGTGTTGTTACCTTTATGTTTGAGACGCTTACTACCACTGAATAAAGAAGATAAAACCAGCTCATTGTTCTCTATAGATAAATATTGTATACCTAACAATTTACCCAAAATTAATGAAATACGTCCTCTAGCAGCGGCAGGCTGATAAAAACCAGAAAAATCAGTTATTGTGGTAGGTAGCGGTTGAATTTTAGTTGTTTTTGCTAGTAATCCGACTGACAAAAAGTCTTTTATTGCACTAGATATTTCGGTTAATGCTGATTGATTATTGGCATTAATCATTAATACATAACCTGATTTATTCTCTAATAAATAGTCATATCGTGATAGATATCCGGCTGCCATACCACCATGACCATGGAATAATAAACCGTTATGTTCAGAGTGGTAATTTCCCAACCCATAACCAAATTTTAAACCTGCTTTGGCAGCCAATGTTGTTTGAGGTGATTCCATTCTTTGTATTGAGTTGGGCGTTAAAAAAGCTGTTTCACCGAGCATTCCTCGATTTATTAACATGCTAAGAAATTTTTCCATCTCTTTAGGTGAGCTATTTAATGCACCAAAAGGGCGTAAAATTAAGTGCCAATAATCAGACTCATCGACACCGCTATCATCGTAACCTTTCGCCAGTTTACTTTTTACATACTCGGTTAACAGGGTTGAAGAGTCGGGCATTTTCAAAGGCGCTAATATTTCTTTCTTTAGGAATTCATCAAAGCTTGTATTTGTGATGCTTTCGATAGCAGCACCAGCTAAACCACTACCTAAGTTACTGTAAGCACTATGAAGCCCAGGTTGCCATCGCGTAATATGATATTCAGCGTTGTATGCTAAACCTTCGGTTATTGCTATTGGACTCGGATCATCGTGGTCAAATTCTGCACTACTTATATCATTAAACCCTGCGGTATGTTCAAGTAATTGGGCAATGGTAATTGGATTTTTACTCCGCCAGTTATTATTAAAATATTGTCTAGATACATAATTTTCTAGATGATCATTTAAACTGATTTTACCCTGTTCTTTTAATTTAAGTATTGCAAGAGAAGTAAAAGTTTTGGTAATTGAACCCAGCCGATAAATCGTGTTTTCATCAGCGGGGATATTATTTAATTTATCTGCTAGTCCCAAAGAGCCTAACCACTGAAGCTTATTATTTTTGATGATAACGAGACCAACAGCAGGAATATTGTACTCTTGTTTTATATTGCTGATTTTATTTATTAACTTTTCTATCTGTGTATTTTCAGCATGTTCATTGGCTTGTACGCTAGAAATAAAAATACTTGTTAACAAAGCTATTATAAGTTTAATTTTAAACACCTATTTGAGTCTATATGATCTACTATTTTTAATTACTCATAACAGACCGATAAAGCTCATGTTTTATTTCGAAATTAATATATTTTATCCTGTATTCAATATACGTAATTGATATTTGTTTAATGGATAGTACTAAAATCTAGTTATCTTTTGGCTTTAGAGTAAAAGAGTGGGATTCTTTTAAAATTAATCTACAAAATATTGAAAAAATCGAGCATATCAAAAGCTAGAGTGAGCAATATTCGGTTTTTAATAACACAACAGAATTGTTTACCAGATTTCACTAACTTAACGGGGCATAAATGCGCTAAAATAAGTGACATATCTTAGCTTTGAGCCCTTTATATTAATGACCTCTGTTTCTACGCCTGCCAACTTTAAAGAACTTGGCCTTATTACACCACTTTTAGCTCGCGTAACTGAGCTAGAATATATGCAGCCAACGCCCATTCAAGCGCAAGCTATTCCGAGTGTATTAGCAGGTCGTGACTTAATCGCCGGCGCAAATACCGGTTCAGGTAAAACTGCTACTTTTGCACTGCCTATGTTGCAGCATATATTTCAACAGCAAGATTCGAATAAATCCCCAAAGAGTAAAAAGAGTCAAGGTAACTATGTTACTGGGCTGATTCTCGTACCTACTCGAGAGCTCGCCAAACAAGTTGCCGACAGTATTAAGTCTTATTCTGCTCATTTTAACGGTGCGATTAAAACGAGTGTAGTTTTTGGTGGTGTGTCTGTGAATACCCAAATGCTCGCTTTACGTGGTGGCACGGATGTTTTAGTTGCAACACCCGGTCGATTACTCGATTTAATTTCGAGTAATGCTATTAAACTCGACTTGGTAAACACTTTAGTTCTTGATGAAGCCGATCGCATGTTAAGTCTAGGTTTTACAGAAGAGTTAACTGCGCTGCTAGCATTACTACCAAAGAAAAAACAAACGCTATTATTTTCAGCCACATTTCCAGAGCAAGTAAAGGCGCTAACGCAAGAATTACTGAATAACCCGATTGAAATACAAGTACAAAGTAGTGATGCAAGCACTTTAGTGCAACGAGTATTTACAGTTAACAAAGGCGAAAAAACAGCGGTATTAGCTCATTTAATTCAAAAAAATGAATGGCGACAAGCGCTTATTTTTGTCAATGCAAAACATCACTGTGAACATCTTGCTGAAAAACTTGCTAAACGTGGTATTAGCGCCGAAGTGTTTCATGGCGATAAAGGGCAAGGTGAACGTAGCCGAGTACTCGACGGCTTTAAAGCAGGAGATATTGAAGTACTCATCGCAACTGATATTGCGGCTCGTGGACTAGATATCGAAAAACTGCCGGTAGTGATCAATTTTAATTTACCTAGAAGTCCATCAGACTATATGCATCGTATTGGCCGAAGTGGCCGTGCTGGTGAAGTAGGGCTAGCATTATCGCTTATCGATCATGAAGATTACCATCATTTCAAAATAATCGAAAAGAAGAACAAAATTCGACTTGAACGTGAACAAATCAAAGGCTTTGAAGCCGATGAAGTTAATAGTGATTCAATTAATGCCGCACAGAAGCCTATGGCAAAACCTGCAGGCACGGGTAAGAAAAAACGTAAAAAGAAACCAACAATAAACGCAGATATCTGGTCGGGATATACCGACCCAGAATAATAACAAATTTTGAACTCTTTAAAAAAGGCTTAGTTAAATATTAAGCCTTTTACTTCAAGTAAACCAAGATGTTAAACCTTGCTAATCAAAGTAACTTTGCTGTTATCACATACCTTTCATTACTATTATTGTCCGTAAAACTATCTGCATTAGCAATATTAGTAAAAGGGTAGCACGTGATTAAAACCAGTGATGAGTCATCTGCTAGAACGGGTAGTTCTCCAGTAGCAGCATCAACAATATCTATGGCTTCAACTTGATAAAGTTGGCTTCGACCATGTTTGTCAGCCAATGAAATTATATCGTTCATAAATACCTCGTTTAAAAATGAAAAGTGACTGTCTCTATGCCCAGCAACAACAAAAGGCTGAACGCTGTTTGTTTGATTAAAAGGAGCTATAGCTCCCGCTGAAAAAGCTAAAGTTGTAGGGTCTCCGCCGTTAAGTACGACAATATTTTTTTTTAAGCGATGAAATGAAAGCTCGGCAATGGGGTAGGTATCAGCCCAAGGCCAAGGTTTTATTTTTTGCTGCAATTGCATCGCTTGATGCCAGCTATAACTAATCAAGTGCTGCGAAAGTAATGCTTTTGCAGGTAGCCAGATCGCATGAAGACAAAGTAAACAACCCGCTATAAGTAACGATCTGTTAATCATGATTTTCATAACGGCTCACTTTTTTAAGTATCTATTTGATAAATGAGAAAATTGGCTTATTTGGGTCATTAGCAATAATGCTATGCCTATTAGGAACTGTAATAGCCAGCCGATTGATGTTTGCGGCATAGCAACCATTAAACTTTCATGAGCTTGTATAGTGTTGCTGTTAGGCTGGCGTGCATCAGATAAATTGTTTTTAGCGAATAAAGGTAAAACTTCAGATTGTTTTTCTATCGCAATGAAACTTGTGTAAGGCGATATTATTTGATGATTGAGCGATGTAGAAATAACCTGCGATTTAACCTGCCCTTTATTTGCTCCAACAACAAGGCTATCGAGCAAGCTTTCTATTTTTCTTCTTGCCCAAAGCGATGAAATTCCTTTTGATGAAGTATTTTCATTAATAATTAGCTGCCGATACCAAGGTGTTGTTGCTGTCTCACCGGTTAGTTGAACACTAGTGATTGGAAGTTGAGATTTTATTGCTAGTTGCAGGGGGTCATTAAAATATAAGTCAGGGATCATTTTAGGATAAACATCAACGTGTTGTTGAACATGATTATCAAAAATTAATTTAATATTACTGACCGCCGGTTGGCTTATCTTTGTCATGAAGTCAGTCATTTTTTGTTGTACTTCATTTTGTTTTTGAATAAATACATAGCTACCACGACCAAATTGAGCTGCTTTTTTCATAAAGTAACCATTGGGTGCTGCGCCTATTCCTACTGTATATAAACGAAAGCTCCCTTGAGCGGTATTAAGCAGTTGCATAAGTTCTAATTCATTGGTGACTGCTCCGTCAGTAATAAAAACTATTTGGCGAATGGCTTTCACTGATTGTTTTTTACTCTTTTTCATCATTAAAGCGTTGCTTAATGGGCGATACATTTCAGTGCCGCCATCAGCAATTAAGTTATCAATAAAGGTCAGTGCTTTGCTAATGTTCTTCTTTGAAGCCATTTCAGTCATCGGAAAGAGTAAAGTCGCTTCATCATCGAAAGCGATAATATTGAAACTGTCTTTATCGTTAAGTTGCAAAAGTGCGAGTTGCAGGCTTGATTTCGCTTGCTCTATAGAACTGCCTTGCATTGATCCAGACGTATCAATTATAAAAATAAGGTCTCTTTCTATTACTTTTTGGATTTCAGTTTTGGGCGGAAAAAAAGTTAATAAACTATAATGCTCACCAGAAATTTCTTCGGTAAAAATACTGATTTGTGGTTGATTGTTTTCTAACAACTGCCAACTTAAGTTAAAGCTTTTATTAGACTCCTCATGTGTTTTATTTAAGCTAATTAAGTAATTATTCTGAGTACTATTTATTGCTCGCGATTTTATTTTATGACTGTTACTAAAAATGGCGGTAATAGGAACTCCAGAATTTAATGCAATGTTGATTGATGACTGACTTCGAGCGACAGGTTTCCCCTGTGTATAAGTAGAGATTTTGTTTGACCGCTTAGATACTTCATCTAATTTTTTTGAATGCGAATGCGAAGTACCTCGGTGGAAAACCGATGAATTAATAGATGATTTCTTGAATGACATTGGTTGATATTTCTTGGTCATGGCCAAAGGCAGGGTCAAATTGAAATGACCATCGACAAAAGAAACCGGCATGATGAATGTTAGCGTAACAACAACGATTGACTGTGCTGGAATGTTTGCTATTTTGTTGGTAAATAAATTCGGCCGGCGCTGTTCAACTAAACTTGCTTTTTTACCTTGATTTTTGGCTTTTTGATATAGTGCTTTAGCGGACTTATTTTCCATTATCTTGCCAACGATTTCTTTATCAGCGACCTTTATAATTAATTTTTTTACCGCAGAGTTTTCAGGTAATGGAAACTGATATCTACCTTCTAAAGTAATCCCATGAGGGTTAATGAATGTTTGTTTAATTTCTGCATGTGCGACTAAGCCATTAATTTCAATATTGGCTTCAATATCGAGCGGGAAAGTGGCACGCATCGCTGGGTTTGGGTGGTCAAAAACTAATTGTGGCCCCTGGATAAGGGAGTTTTCATTTGTTACTTTTTGCTCTAAATATAAGGGGGTACTTTGAGCAAAAGGCGCAAAAATAAAAACGAGTACAATAACGAGTAATAATATAAAGGATATTTTTAACCATTTGTTGCGGCGTTTATTACGCTGTTTCCGGTAATAATATGAGTCTTGATAATCGATAAGTTGTAACTTTTTTTTAGAGGTAAACATCGCTTGCTCTTGTCTTAATGGGGTGTAGGTTATTTAAGCAAAGCATTGAGTGTTAGCTGCGTCAGCATTAGGGCAAAGTACTGACTAAATATGTCGAAAATAAGGCAGGTGGTTTTTAAGTAAATATAGGCAATCGTCGAACTGTTATTAACTGGAAGTTCACATTATATAAGTTTATTTGTTCTCAGTGCTCCTAATCATTTTACAGCCTAGCCAATATAGGAAAATACATATTATATCGGGTACTTTTTATTGTAATTATCAATTTTCTTAAAAATAATTTTCTAATAAATTGTTATTATTACAAAAACCACTCATCACTAAGATTAACCGTTTATCACTTTTCACCAAATCGAATTTTTATACTTGTTAACATAGCGTTATTGAAGTTCGTGATTTAAAACTCTAGGAAGAGAAATGAAAGTAAATAAAGCACATAAAGTTTGTAAAAACACCATGAAAAAAACACTACTCGCATTAAGCATATCAATCTTTGCTACATCGGTGGCAGCGAGTATTTCACTTGGTGAGCATGCTAATAATAAATTAGTACTAACTGTCGAAAATTCGGCGTTTGTTGCTGGCAGTGGTGAAACACCTTATTTACAGCAAGTGCACTTACTTAGCGAAACAGCAGCACCACTTAAGTTGCCCGAAGGTACACTACTTTATGATTACGGTTACTGGGGTGAAGATAAAAGCATTCAAGCTGTGGCATTAACGCCAACAGGTTTATACCTAGTTACTGACCAAGCGCCGCAACTTTTGTTATCAGCACAATCGCTATATTCGACAATGAATACAGTTGAGTTCAAACATCATTCATTTACTGTAGACAGTAATAACGATGGCTTAACTGATATATTCTTACCGGGATTTAATCAACAAACCCTATATCAGCAGCAAAGTGATGGTAGTTTTACAGAGCATAAGATTAATCATTTACCAACAATAAAAACACGCACTAACCAAGATAGCCTTTCAGTAAATTTTGAATTACCTAACCGACCTGAGTTTATTGATATTAATGGCGATAACATTTTAGATGTTGTATTTACCAACAGGCAAGGCGTTATTTATTTTACTGGTTCTAATAGTAACAAGAGCATTAGATATCATGAAAGCCAACAACTGAACTTGCCAGTTAAATTAGATGCTAAAGGCAGTGATATGGTTGAACGTTTGACAAAACTAAGCGATTTTAACCAAGATGGCATTGTCGATTTATTTACTAAGACCACGAAGAATAACGTAGAAATTAGTTTAACTTCACCGGGCGGTAAAAAAACAATAAAAGTTTATCCCGGAAAAAGAGTTAATGGGCTGTTGAGCTTTGATGCACAACCAATCAGTGAAATCAGTTTAGAGGGGAAGAGTAATATTGTCGACTTTCCTAATCTAACGGGCGATAAGCACGCCGAATTAGCCGTAGTTGAAGTAGACATTGGTATTACCGATATAATCTCTATTGCGAGTGCAGCTGCAAGTGGTGAGTCGATAGAATTAGATGCAGAAATTCGTTTTCATCGTGGCATGGAGCAATATCGATTTAGCGAAGACTCTGAAATAGAAAAAGATTTCGAGTTCAAAATAAAGCTAGACAATGACTCTCCTGATTTTGATTTAAGCATGAACATTAAAGACTTTAATGGCGATGGTAAAGCAGACTTATTACTACGTACTGACGACAATGAGCTGAAAATATATCATGGTGACGAGAAACGTTTGTTAAGTAAGAGAGCAAAAAAAATCAAACATGACTTGCCCGAAAATAATAGCAATATATTAACGCAAGATATCAATCAAGATGGTAAAGAAGACATCTTGATCAAGCTAAAGGACAAAAATGGTATCTACCATTTAAAAATGATTAAAAGTTAATTTATTTTAAAGATAAACACCCCAAAAAGTTATTCACTTTGCGGTGTTTATCTGTAATTTCATTTATTCAAGCAGTTTTATTATGGCTAATATTGGCCAATTTCTTTATTTTTCCACGCGGTTATTAAATAAGATGAAATAGAGTCCCCGCTACCTATACGATATTCATCTTTTTTATCCTGTTTCTCTTCGTTTCTTTCTTTGACATTATTTACAGAATAAAAATGTGCTAACTGTTCACGAGAAAACCATTGGCAATCTTCTAGGTCGTCTTTACTAATATCTATGGTGTTTGATGTAGCAACTGCCGTAAAACCTAACATAACTGAAGCTGGAAATGGCCATGGCTGAGAGGTTATGTATTGTGGGCTTTCAACGGCTACGCCAGTTTCTTCAGAGACTTCACGTATTACCGCTTCTTCAAGTGTTTCACCAGGGTCGACAAAGCCGGCTAAAGTTGAATAAATACCTTGCTTCCAACTGGCCTGTCGACCTAATAAACAACGAGCAATACCGTCTGGAAACATATGTTCTACCAGCATAATTACTGCTGGGTCTGTACGTGGAAACGACATATTACGACATTCAGTACAGCGTCTAGCGTGACCTGCTTCAACTGACCTACTGGCGTTACCACATTTACCACAAAACTGATGCGTGGTATGCCAGTAATCCAGTGCTTTAGCCAACGCTTGAATTGACGCATCGAGCATGGTTAGATTCGATGTTGCTTCACGAAGATTTATCCACTGGCCTAATTTAATCAATTCTTCTTGTGTAGAGAAGCGTAGCTTTTCATAATTTATCGCAAACAATGAGCTAATATGAGTAGATTCAGTTGATTGTGCACCTTTACCCAAATAAATACATGAATCTATAGATAAACTTTCGAGTTGAGTTTTATTTAAATAAATGGGTTTAAACGTATTCTCATGAGAAAAAAGGCTCATACCATCATTAATAACACAAAATAATGTTTCTTGGTGATTAAATTCAGCCGTTAGCCAGCGCTTGTTTTTACGTTGATTACTGCATCGATCGAGCGGCATATTCGCATAGGTTAAACTCATACATTGTCCTTTAAACTTTGGCTAGCCAATAACAGGGCTACTCTTGAGTGGATAAAAATAATTCTCAGCCGTTAGAATTAACAGATACCGACTCTGTATTGATTAAACCAATTGTAAAACGTCTAATTCTATTAAGTAAGTATTTTATAAAGGAGATGAAGTTTCTTAAAATATTGTTAAAACTATTGAAATATAGCGCTGCCTCAGCTCTGTTATTAGATTATGGCAAAGGTATACTCATCAATTAAAAATTTTAAAAACATACCTTATATCATTTCACAGTTGATTAAATCATTTAAAAAAGACAAATAGATTTAATTTGTATTTACTGGCAATAGTTTAAAACTGCATTCGGCTAAGTCAATTGCCATCAGTTTAAACTTATGAAGCGTTATCCTGAACATATGTTATTTGTGATAAAACACCTTTAAGTATTTGTATGGACGTTCCATATTAAAACTGACCTGTTAAGGTGATTGAAAACCTCGGTGCACGTTGATTTTTCCTCTGTTCTTCTCTTAAAAAATCACTTTGGGTAAATAGCCCTGTATGGCGGGTTCTATTTACTGTGTATTTATCATGAAGTAAATTATCTCCTTTTAGGCGAACTTTTATGTTTTGAGTTAATTGATAATCAATAAAGGCGTTGGCAGACATTTTAGTATCTACATTGCCTTGATAATCGTAATAATAAAATTCATAACGGCTTTTATTTTCTAACGTTAGGCTAAAAGAAAGTCCAGGCAATAATTCATTTTGATCTAACCTTATATTCCATTCATCGTTACTTATTCTTTCGATTGGGGCTTTATCATCGGTAAAAGGGTGGTTCATTTCACTGTTTCGCCAGGTATAATTTGCACTAATTAAGGTATTATTCAGCCCTAAAGCCTCTAAGCCAAAGTTTGTATCTAATTTAATGCCATATTCCTTACCGTTATCAACATTACCATCGCCAGAGCGTTTAACTAGTAATACTTCGGTTATTAAATCAGTGATCTTATGATAATAGGGCGTTAATGTGAGGCTGCCATTGGTTTGTTGCCATTGTTTTTCTACAGCAACTGATAATTCATCACGCACTTCTGGTTTTAAATCAGGGTTAGTTTCTTCTAGTCTCGATTCGTAGCTATCAAACCAGGGCACAAAATCTTTTAGGTTAAGCTGGCTAACGGTGCGTTGATAATTAAAGCGTATTTGATAGATATCATCTAAATCGTACCTTATATTTAAACGTGGTTTAAGATAAGAAAATGTGCGGGAAATATTGCTCTGGGCATTTTGCATGGTATCACTTTTTAATGCCAAATCTGTTTTAACGTCTATAGTAGAGCGTTCATATATTATTGATGATTGCAGATTAATGTCGGAAGAAATAGCAAAGTTGTAATTGCTAAAAGCTTCATAGCGGGTTTCTTGTATATTATTAAGCTCTGTAGAATGGTATGGCGAACCTGACTCACTAATGTACTGTAAATTTTCTTTTAATTGGTTAACCGCAACTTCAAAACCAGAATCAAAGCTATGATGTGGGTCTACTCTATGGCGCCAATTTGTTCGTAATACATTTTCTTTTAAAGTATATATTCTGGGCAATTGGTAATCAGCTTTAAACTCACCTCCATCTTGAGATGAAGAGTGCCAAATTTTATCGTCGGAGTCAGACTTATTACTGATAAACATTAACTTCATATGGTTGTCATTATTTAATTCATGAGTAATGTCTCCGCTGATTTCCCATTTATCTCTTGCCCAGTCATAAACGAGGGCTTTGCCTTCTTGCTGTTGCGTTGTTAAATGCTCAATATCGGTGGTTATTGTTGCATCAACATATATTTTTTCATAAAGGCCGTTTAGCTGAACAGCTGTTTTATCAGAATGTAAATATTCTAACTTTCCTGTTAACTGAGTTTTTTCAAACAAGTTTTCACGTATGCGTTTATAGGTATGAGTATGAGTTTGTTCAGGAGATGTAAATAGGTCAATTGAAGTTAGTTCATTTGGATTGATTGCGTGATTTAAGCCAATTCTATATTTGAAATTATCCATGCCAGCACTATAGATAAGAGAACCTAAGGGTTGAGTTGCAATATTGGCAGTTTTAACTGAACCTGTTGTCCATAAAATAGAAGACTCAATGTCTTTTTTAAGTACCACATTAATGACTAGCCCATTACTTTGAACATCTAAGTCTGATCTTGTTCCACGGATAAGTTCAATATAATCAACATCTTTTGCCTGAATGTTGTCAAGCTCTTTCGCTATGCTGTTTTCTTTTCCTGAAACACGTTTGCTATTTATTAAAATTTGATCACCAGCTGAACCAAATCCACGATTTTGTGATGCACTATTCATCGAATTTAATAGGCTATTAGCACCCGGTGTTTTTTCTAAAATGTCATATAAGGTTTGTGGATCAAATGCCATAAAAAAATTAGCGTCATATTTATCAATATTTGACGTACTTACGCTAGTTTCATTAGCATTACTAGCATTTGATAAACCGAGGAAAAACGCACTGGTACTGATCATAATACAAGATAAAATAGTTCGACGAATAACGGAATGCTTAAATAGATGATGAGGTTGAATTTCGCTGTTTATCATTGTTAGATCTCTTTAATTTATTTAAAGCTATCTTAGTGAGTAAATCTAGCAGCCAATAGGCTTGAAAAGTAAAAATATAAGTAGAAAACTTTTACAAAACTTTGCATTAGCCATTAAAAGAATGATGATATAGTCTCGATTGAATAAGCAAAGGATCCGAATAAATAATATGAGCATTAAACCGACACTTTTGATCGTTGAAGACGAACCAAGTATTTTACGTGGCTTAACCGATCTTTTTATATTTCATGGCTTTGATGTTGAAAGTGAAATGGACGGCCAAAAAGGATTAAATCGAGCTTTAAGCGGACAATACAGCTGTATTATTCTAGATGTGATGTTGCCGTCAATAAACGGTTTTGAAATTTGTAATGGCATTAGACAACATTCTCAAGTTCAACCTATTTTAATGTTAACGGCTAAAAATGCTGAAGAAGATATCATTAACGGCTTAACTTTAGGGGCCGATGATTATTTAGCGAAACCTTTTTCAACTTCAGAGTTAGTGCTAAGGGTGAGTGCTTTGATCAGGCGTTCGGGGTTGTCTGGCAACGACAATAAGCTCATTATTGGTGATGATGTTACTATATGTACACAAAAATTAACGGGTATTTCTTTTAAACAGGAAATGCGATACACCCGACGTGAAGTTAAGATTTTAACTTACTTAAATCAACAGAAAAAACCAGTTTCTCGAGATGAATTATTGACAGAAGTATGGGGATATAAATCCACAGAGCATATGGATACCCGTACGGTTGATATTCATATTGCTAAAATTCGTAAAAAGATTGAGATCGACCCTAAATTTCCAAAGCATTTAGTTACACTGAGAGGAGAAGGGTATCAGCTATTTAGCTGCCAATCTTAATATGAAACAATTATTTTCAGATAAACGATTATTGAACTATCAACAGCGTATTAATCGCCTGCGCTTTTTTACTGTTATTTTTTTAGTTTTGTTGCTGATCCCTGTTAGTGTGGTTTTTTATAAAGGTTTTAATCAATTTGAAAAAGACTTATTAATAGAATACAAACAACAAACAGAAAGAGTAACTTATCAAATAAATAAGCACTTTTTTAAACGTGCTATTTTAGAAAATGCGATTAATCCGCAAGCGTTTGATTATTATCAGCACCTCTACAATCCAACAAATCAGCAAGTGACTCGTGTAAAGTCGCCTCTTTCTAAACCAGAATATAATGAACGTATTACCGGAATTCTTGGATATTTTCAAATTGATATAAATGGAAAATTTAACAGCCCTGTTTGGCCCTATATAATTAATAGTCCTGAGGATTTAAAATCTAAGGATGTCGATTTAGAGTCAGTTAAACGTAGAGATATTTCATTCAAACTTTACCAAATCACATCGCGTTCAAATGAATTAAAACGCTTAATTGAACAAGATTTTCCTGAAAAGAAAGATAAATTTGATATTTTATCCGATGTACCCGAATATTTCATTTTCTATCGTATTATTGAAGTTAACGCTCAAACTAAGCTTCAAGGGTATGTTATTGATTTAGATGAGTACTTAGATAGCCGAGTATCTCGAGTCTTCTCGATCGCGCAGTTTAATAATGATATTGGTGTTACCGTTCAAAGAGAAGGAATAAAAGAAGGAAAACGATATTTTGTTTCTCATGTAAATTCAAAAGGAGAAGCTGAAGTCACACAATTATCCGTGAAAGAAAAACAACTAAATTTGCTGATTAATCATCAAAGTTTAAATTGGCCTTTTAATGGTTACAGTATTAGTTATTCTACCGGTCAGTTACCATTATCTTCTGCGGCAATTTATAGTATTAGCTTAATGCTGGCATTGATATTAGCCATAACCATTGGCTGCTATGGTTTTTATCGTTTAGGCATTAAACAACTTAAACTAGCAGAGCAAAGGTTAAATTTTGTCTCTTCAGTCAGTCATGAACTAAAAACACCTTTAACTTCGATTCGAATGTATTCTGAAATGCTAAAAACAGGCATGGTAGCCTCTGAAGAATATAAAACTGAATATTACGAATTCATACACAGTGAAAGTGAACGTTTATCACGCTTAATTGATAATATTTTACAACTTTCGAAATTAAGTCAGCCTCAACATAGTGTCAATCCGCAATATACAAAACTGAGTATTTTAACAGATATTATTCGTTCTAAGGTTTCGTCATTATTAGTAAAAAGTGATTTTAAGTTAAATATACTTAGCGAATTTGAGCACCCTGAACAGATAATGCTACTTGTAGATATTGATGCATTTTCTCAAGTTGTGATCAATATTACAGACAATGCCATCAAGTTTTTTGATAATGATTTAATAAAGGATGAGAGTCGTCAAAAAATCGATTTTATTTTTAAAAAGGATGCTAAAAATAAAGATCAAATTCAGATGAAAATTCGTGATTATGGCAATGGTATTTCATTAGAGCAACAAAGTAAGATTTTTGAATTATTTTATCGTGGCGGTAGTGAGTTAACGCGTTCAACCCAAGGAACTGGTATTGGTTTAGCTTTGGTTAATGAATTAGTTTTAGCGCAACAGGGAACGATTGAAGTACAACGAAATACTCCTGGTTTAGCAATGAAAATGAGCTTTAAATGCAGGGAAGTTTAAGGTTTTAAGTTAAATTTCCCTTTAATTAAATGATATATGTGTAAAGAGCTAGTTTATGATCTCAAAAAAAGTAAGAGAGCTATTTGTTTCTTTGATGGAAGCAACAGATGTTTCTTTAGTGTCTTATGATAATGAAACTGAACAATACAGTGGCAATTTCAATGAAACAGTTGTTGATAAGTATATTGAATTAGGTGCATTAGAATTGGTTGAAGGCTTAGGCATCATAACTATTTTAATCAATAACAGAGATGATTTTTTAAGTTCGTTTGCTGCTGGCGTGAGAGAGGCCCAAAATGGCAGTGATCAGTCTTATGCAGATTATAATGCCAACCCATTTGCATTTTCAGTTGGTTATGAGCACTTTCATCAAAATGCTAAAAGAAAAAGAGCCCACCTTGATTATATATGTCATGGTTTTGAAAGAGCAGATAATGGCCTAATACACCATCAATAGTTGTCGGCATGATTAATTCGTAAGCTATGCATCTGGTGGCTCTTTGGCAAGGTCGAGACCCTGCCTATAAGATTAGATTGCTCTCAGTAACGTCAATGATTATGCTTCAGTTTCATTAAAGGCATTCATTACTTTTTCTCTGATATCTTCTAATTGTATTTCATCTAATTCAAGAAATTCTAAAATATGCTCTTCAAGTAACTGCCATTCTTGTGTATTACTATCTCCTCGTAATATACCGTCTACAGATGAACGTGAAAGTTTTAAAATTGAGAGTAAATATAGGCTTACACGACTCAATTCACCTGAAATAAAAATTCCTTCAGTATCATGGAAGTAATAAATAACTTCGATCATCGCTTTGGGTAATTGCCACCTTTGCGCCAATAGGGCGCCTAATGTCGTATGGGAAGTATGATACTTTCTGCGTTCGAGCTCACTGATATCTTCCCACCCCTCTGTGATGCCTTTTTTAAGTACCTGATGATAATCATCAAATGACTGCAGCATTATCGGCACACCAGAATTATGAAATAAACCAAGCATATATGCGTTATCAGCTAATTCGGGCTTACCAATAAGTTCTGAATATAGGCTGCATGCTGTAGCCACCATGGAAGAACTTTGCCAAAATTCGTTTAGGTCTTTATTTTCAGGAAGAGCACTTTTAAGTGCCACTGCTTTTATTAACGGAAATATACGTTTAATACCTAAAGTCATTACCGCTTGATGAATAGACGCTATTTTTTTTGCTCGCCGAAATGCAGCTGAATTAACTACTTGTAATACAGCAGATGAAATTGCTGCATCTTCAACGATGGCATCAGCAATAATTTTGATATTCGGCTCAGCTTTTTTGGCTTCTTGACTAATTTTCATTAATGCCTGCGGGCGAGGAGGAATGTTCACGTTCGCGAGGATTTGTTTTTCTTTTGCAGTTACGCTAATTGACATTGGTATTTTCTCGATACAAGTAACATTATTTTGAATCAAGTTATTTTAAACTATCATCGAGTTTGTAAAATATAGATTACCTTAATCTGACCTTATGTTAAATAACTCTACTTTTAACGGTAGAATAATTAAGCGATGTTGGCAAATTCGACCAAGCACAAATTAGCCGATTAATAGACAGGTTTCTTTTAAATTTCTTCTATAGAGCCTAAGAATGAAAGTTTAATATTAATAGTGATGGCATACATAACAACAACGATATATGGAATACAGTTTGCTTTTTGTGAATTGAAGTTGTTTTTTAACCTGCTTAAGTACCAATCATCATGTCTATTATTTACTCAAAGACCTTAGTGTTGAAATGTAATAATTTATCGTATCTAAATATTTGAAATTATGTGATATTAAGATGATATAAAATAAACTTATAAACGGGAATTTCCCAGTACTCTTCATGAAAATGTTATATAGACAAGGAGGTTAAGGTGGAAGAGTTAGCCGAAGGGGCACTTAAAACTATTCTTAGACTTATCCGGTTTATCTTTATAGAAGCTTTTTGTGAGTTTCTTATCTATTGGGTTGGACGGATATCTTTATTAATCGTTACATTAGGAAGGTATCCACGTGGTCGGCAGGTTGAAGAGCATGAAGGTTGTATCATTTGTGTAGGGATAACAGTCATTATATTAAGTGTTCTTTTAATCAGTATATATCTGTAAATTGGCATATAACTAACAATTTAAGCACGGTAATCGTTGAGTAATTCAGCTTTGCTTCAATGTTAAGCCACTACAATTTATCACAATCAAAGTGTTATGCCTTCATTATATAAGGATTATATTTAAATGTTAAAATTGGCTCTAAAACTCATTACTATTCCTATTTGTATTGCTTTAATTGTAACGCCAGTTCGTTTCTTTCTTGAGTTAGCGGGAGTTCCAGACATTTATGTGTTTTTGATAGGTTTGTTATGGCTAACGTTGGCATCTTCTATTTATTGGACTATTAAATTGTCAAAAGAAGAATTTCCACTTAGGAGTCTTTTGTTATGTCTTGTCATTTTTTCTCCTATATCTAGGGTCCCCGTCTTTATATTATGGTGGATAACTAAAACCTGGGAGTTAGGGACGCATTACGATATTTTTGATAATTGGGGACAAGCGTTAATCGGACAGCTCTTTTATGGCTCTCTGGTTCAAATTATCCCAGGTTTTATTCTTGGCTCAATTACATTGCTTATTATTCGTTGGAGAGCAAAGTCAAAGACTATTGCTGAAACATGATCAGTCATTAAAGTAGGAAGCGTTATGAGCGTTTTTTGAAAGGTAGGCTCAGTTGAACTTTCTCAGAGTTAACTACAGATTGTTTAATCTTACCAATAAGTACGATGGTTTGTTAAAGTCTGTCTTTAAATAAAAATAACTATGAATTAAGTAAAAATATCACCGTTTATCGTATTATGCTGAGCTAGACATTCTAATTAACTAATATTTTTCCGCTCTATGCGGGCATAAAACCAATAGAGGTTTATTTTGCGCAATTTGTTGTTCATTATTATCTTTCTACTTTCATTAACTGTTTCGGCTGATGAACCTTCGTTTAATATAAAAATATTTAAACGCATCATCGCGCTGCCTTCAACTTGTGTATTGCAACTAAAAGAGACAGCAGTAGATCCTAATGCATTAGTTTTTTATAAATGTGATAAAGACGTGAATATTCTCATAAATAAATTTGATTACCAGAGCTTAATGGCACTACAAAATACAGTTGAGGTAACCAAACATACTGAAAAAGATATTAGTGGTATAACTCTCTTTCATATTGAAGCAATAATAGATACACCCCTTGGCGAAAGTCATAATTTCATTGATGCTTTTTGTGATAATCAATACTGTGTTATTGCCCTTGGCCCATCAAATCATATTGCTAAAAGTATTGAATTACAGCTTAACCTTACGCCTAAAAACATTTAGCTGAGCTAAATAAAAAAGAATATGGTAGTTATTAGCCTCTGATGATGTTAGTTCAAACTGTCACCTTATACGGTTTTATCACCTAATTTAAATGCTTTCAATTCTAGTCGTTCATTCAATTAAAATTGCCAACTGTACTTAATAGTAGCCAATATTAATAATTAGTTTGATTATTAAATACATTCAAACAAGTGTTTTAATTTATGTTGTAGTTGATATACTCATAAAACTTATTATTAAAGGCGTTATTTCATGCAGCTTAAGCAAATTACAGGGTATATCCAGTCGATATATTTGGCTGTTTACGATGATAAAATCCTATTATTAGATGGTTGCTGTAAAGCTGATGTTGAGCTGATTTATAATTACATCACCAAAGAATTAAATCGACCGATTGAACAATTAGTAGCAGTTGTTGTTACTCATATGCACCCAGATCATGCGGGAGCAGCAAATACACTTAAAAAGCGTTTTGGTTGTAAAATTATTTCCGGATACGTTGACACTAATTGGTATAGCGGTATTGATGGGTTTTTTATGTATTTAAGCGATATTTTACTTACCATGTGGGTTGCTAGTCGATTAGGAAAACCAAGAAAATACATTTGTTACTCACCAAGATTGAAAACCGATTATTTCTTGAGAGATAACGAATTGATCCCAGGTTTTGAAGATTGGAAAGTGATTGAAACGCATGGTCACACAGACAGAGATATCTCATTATTTCATGACGCTTCTAAAACTGTTTATGTTGCTGATCTAGCTGTGAAAGTGAAAAATAAATTTATTCCTCCATTTCCTGTATTTTATCCAAATCGTTATAGGAACTCTTTAAATAAAGTAAAGCAGTTAAAGCCTAATAACGTCATACTCGCTCATGGAGGAGCAGTGAATATTAGCCATGAAGATTATGAACATTTACTTGGCTTAGCCCCTAAAGTGCCAATGACACATTGGCGGGTAACAAAATTAAAATTAGCGAAGATTTTTAAACTTTGATTATTGTTTTTTTATATTATGAAACGTTGAAATAAAACCACCAAAAGGTGGTTTTTTATATCGCAAAAGCCGATTTTGAACAGTTGAAAATTGATCGATAGCTTAACTGAGAATACCATCGTCTAAATGGACTATATTTCTACTTCGTTTAGCAAATCTTGAGTCGTGGGTTACCATGCATATGGTTCTGCCTTCTTCATTCAACTCATCAAATAAGTCCATAATGGCATTGGCATTTTTAGAGTCTAGGTTACCAGTCGGTTCATCGGCTAGCAAAATTGAAGGATCTACAACTAAGCTTCGAGCAACAGCAACTCGTTGCTGCTGACCACCAGAAAGTTGCGCTGGATAAAACTTAGCTCTATCGGCCATATTCACTTTGGCAAGTGAATTCATCGCTATTTCCATTCTATCTTGTTTTTTCATCTTTCGATAAGTCAACGGGAGGGCAACATTCTCTAAAACAGTTAAATCACCGATTAAATTAAACGCTTGGAAAATAAAACCTATTTCCTTATTACGTATTTCGGCTCGTTGATAAACATCTAACTCATGAACTTTATGACCATTCAATAAATATTGGCCTTCGCTTGGGGTATCAAGTAAGCCCAAAATAGACATTAAAGTTGATTTCCCGCAGCCAGAGGGGCCGGCAATACTTAAATAGTCCCCAGCTGTAATTGTTAAATTAACATCCTTAATCGCACTGATAACACCTGCTTCAGTCGTAAAGTTTTTAGTTAGTGATGCTAATTGTATAAGTGGTTTGTCGCTCATTTCTAAATTTCCTTTTTCATCTTTTTATCAAGAGAATAACGTTTGTTTTTTGAATTTATTGTTATTGCTCACGTAAAGCTTCGTTTGGCTCTATGGCTGTTGCTTGTTTGATCGGTAGTAATATTGCGATTGCTGCAACAAGCATCACTACACCAGCCGTTATTAAGTACATGGTTAAATTTAATGGATCGGTTTGATAAAGTACGCTAACTAGCAAAGGTGAAATAAACGCCATAATGAAAGCGCCAAGTGCAACACCTGCAGCACATAAAGATAAACCTTGAATGGCAAATAATGCACGAATCCTTTTTGGGTTAGCACCTAACGCCACTCTAATACCAATTTCTTTTCTACGTTGACTTACGTTATAGGCAACTACACCCATTACGCCGCTCAGCGTGATCATAAAGGCTAATAAGGCAAACATAGAAACCAGCAAGCCAACTAAAGTTGAAGAAGCCATTGATCTGCCTTTTATAAACTCAAAACTGGAGATACTTTCTATCGGTTGCAAAGGATCTACTTGATGAACAATATCAGCCACTAATGGAGTAATAGATGCTATCGGCATATTAGAGTTTATTAATAGCTGTAAATCATAATGCCAACCGATAACCCAATGTGCATAAACAGTAGGAACCGGCTCTATGTTAACGCCTACCTCACGTATATCTCCAACGACACCACGTATAGTTTTCCAAGACCTTCCTTCGTCAAAAGATAGCCGTTTTCCGAGCGGGTTTTCACTGATAAAGTATTTATTTGCGAATGCTTTATTGATCAATATAACACGTGGGCTATTTTGATCATCGGACTCGCTAAAGTAACGTCCTTGTAATAAAGGAATACTCAACATTTGATGAAAATTAGCCGAGACATCATTTTTCAAGGCGTCTGGTCGTTCATCACGATCCACGGGTGGACGTCCCTCTATTTGGAAAAATCGTCGTTTGTCTCTTCCTATAACTAAAGGGATTTCTGATGCAAAGCCTACTTGGTTTATTTCAGGTGTTGCTTCTAGTCTTTGCACTGTTTCAAGCACTGCAGCAACACGGTTTTCAGGGCTAGTAGAAAGGTTTACCGCGATGATATTAGCGGTCTCAAAACCAGTAGTTTGATGGCTCAAACGATATAAACTTAAACTAACCAAAGAAGCACTGGTTAAAATAATAAATGCTAAGCCAAATTGAGCAACCAATAAAGATTGGCGTAATTTAATACTGCTGCCGCTGGTGGTAATATTGCCACTACCTTCTTTTAAGGCTTCGTTAATATTCCGTTTTTGAAAGGCCGCAGTAGCGCCACTGAGAATACCGGTAAGCAATGAAACCAATAAACAAAAAGCGAGCACGCTTGCGTTAATTTTAACTTCACTTGCAAGTGGAGTGTAAAGAGCTGCGAAATCTGAAAGTAAGTCTACGCTTAAAAATGCTAACCCTAAACCTAACAGCCCGCCTATCAAGGATAAAATAATACTCTCGGTTAGTACTTGTCGGGCAATTCGTCTAGGGTTTGCACCTAAAGCTTCTCTGATAGCGAATTCCTGTTTACGACTGGCAGTACGTGCTAAATTTAAATTAGCGACATTGGCACAAGCAATAAGTAATACCAGTGCCGTTATACCCAATAGTAAATAAAAGGTTGGGCCTGCATCGCCTGTCATATCTATCCGCATAGGAGTTATGGTATTGCTTAACCCCTGACTTTTTGGGTAATCATCAGGATATGATGATGCCAACTGGTTTGATATTCTATTAAAATCAAGACTAGCGCTTTGTAAACTAACACCAGATTTTAATTTGCCATACAAAGTAGAAATGGGCATTGAACGTTGACCAATAAACATATCACTACCTCTGCCATTACATGAGGATGAACCCATCCAAATATCATTCTCAAAGGGATATGCAGGTAAAGGCGGTAATACTCCAATCACTTGAATTGCCGCGTCATTCATCTGCAAAACAGTTCCAACCACATCGGGATCGCTACCAAACTTTTCACGCCAGTAATGATGAGATAAAACAATTAAAGGTTTGGCGCCGGGCTCATCTTCTCCGGGTAAAAAGGTACGACCTAAAATAGGGCGAATGCCTAACATTTCAAAAAAATCCCAGCTTACCACGCCTCCTTCTACATTGGCGGCATCGCCATAGCCGAGTAAGGTAAAAGCCATTTGATGATATTCCACTAAATGATCTAAGCTTTCATTTTTATTTATATAATCTAAAGCTGTTGGTACAGATACAGGTACATCAAAACGGTTTATTTTAGGGTTGTTTGTTTTAAGTTTTATTAATTGTTCGCCATCGGCAAAAGGTAAGGGCGCTAATAATACGTTATGCACCATACTATACATAGCGGCATTCACACCTATACCTAATGCTAATGTGATCACAATAAGCGCACATATAGCAGGTGTTTTTAAAAAATTTCGACAAGCAAACTGAATGTCTTCAATGAGGGTTTGCATCTATGTCTTGTCCTTTTCATTATTCATTTGATTTTCCCATGAGGCTATTTTGCTTAACGCGCCGGTTCTAACGTAAAGCCAATTTATTGATCTTATTGTATTTATTGGTTGATGATACGATAACGTAATCACCTTCTTTTAACGGTGACAATATTTCAATGTCGTCAACAGAGCTACGGCCAAATTCAACCTGTTTTCGTTGTGCTGACGTTTGAGTTTCATTAAGTACAAATAGGCTACTGGATGAGTATTCCTGACTATACACAGGACGTTTTAACTTTAATACACTCTTTAATTGGTCTAAAGCAATTACTCCATCGATACGTAAATCTGGACGTGCGCCAGTTAAAAGCGTTTCAGTAAAATAAACATCAACAATAACAATACCTTCTTTTACTGCGGGATTGATGCGCTTTACAATTCCTGCGGCAAGATTTCCGCCAGCCGATATTACAACAGTTTGACCTTTTTTAACGTCTTTTACTTGGCTTTCTTGTACCCGTAATTCAGCTTTTAAATTGTCTTGTTCAGCAATACGGGCCAGTACGGTACCTACCTTAAAAGGTTCACCCACCTGTAAAGTGACTTCTTGCAAGATACCTTTCGTCGTCGCTTTTACATATAGGTCATCAGCCAACTTTTCTTGCAGCGATAATAGCTGTGTCGCTTGATTTATTTTGGCTTGTGCTGACATTAATTCTGCTTGTTTCATTTTTGGGAGACTGTTTAATAATTCCACTTCTAACTTGTGTTGAAATTCAAGCTGATTCTCTAATAAAATCGATTCATTGTAATCTATGCTTGATACAGCCCCTGTTTTTAATAGTCGCTGATTAGCTTCTCGGCGTAATTTAGTCATTTCATAGCGAGCTCTAAAATCGGCCACTACAATACGTTGTTTTAACATAGCTTGCTGCCAGCGCTGTTGTAATGAATTATGAGCTGAGCGTAGGACATCAACTTCCAACTTAGCTTTAGCTACCGCTTGTGTTAATGCTGGGTTTGTAAGTACCATGATAATACTACCGATTTCAACACTATCACTAGCTTCAAGTAGAATTTCTTGAACCTGACCATTTGATGTAGCTGATAAAAAGTTAGATGCTATCGGCACTAAAGTACCTGAAGAACGTATTTCACGCACTAAGTCACCTTTTTCTACTTGAGCTATGATTAATTCATTGCAAGGCACTTGAGTTTCATGACTGATGTCACTAATACGGTGCCATGAAAAAATGAGTAAAAAAATAACGACGCTGACAATCGTTAGCTTTTTAAATAGCGGCCTACTTGTTGACTGTTTCTGAGGTATTTGCATAAGTGTTTTACTATTAAATAACGCTAAAGTTAAAAATGTGTGGCGAGATTTATAAATAACCTAGCCACTCTATTGAATACGGGCTCGATTTTAAAGATTAGGAAGCCAAAATATATGGGCAGCAGAGTATATTCCTATTGCCATAGCGCCAGTCAGCACTGCAATAATAACAGCCATAGTGTGTTGGTTTGTCGGTTGCCCGTTATCGCGTACTCGAAAGTAACATTCTAGTATTAGCAAAGGCACTAAATAGCCGGCAAAATTTAATACAAGATCGAATGGTCCAGTTAGATTGGCATTTGTGCCAGGAGAAGTACCATCGTTAACGAATATCCAAAAACCTCGAATAACCCGAAAAAACCATACTCCACTTACTAGAATAAATAACCGTAGTGCCCAACGTTGATGAATAGCAATTTTACGAGCCATAGCAAATCGTACGGTCATAATTGCACAAATAATGACGAGTATGCCGTCCAATGAAGTACCTATTTGTCCTATAACGCCGCCAATTAGTGCTTCCCGGCTCCAAATCATATAAATGGCAGCAACACTAATTACCAACGAAGTGATTATATAGAAACGGCCATTAATACGGTGAAACGTTGGGTAATTGTTACGGATTTGTGGGATAAACTGGAGAGGGCCACAAAAAGAAATAAAAAATGCTAATAAAATATGGGTCAAGACTGCAATATTACCAATCATATCGCCTTCGATAATCCCATGAATCATCCTACTTGACCATGTCGCCCAATCACCTTGTAATGCGGTTCCACCGTAAAATACCATAATATAATAGGCAAAAAACCATTGACCAAAAACAGCTGTAATAAACCAGGCAGTAGCACTAGTGTTTAGTATTTTTTGGGCGGTATTCGAATTATCGTTTAATTTATGTTGTTCGTAAGCACTGCTTATCGTCATTATATTTTCTCCGTTTATCCAGTATTTGATGAATCTCGTTTAACCATGCCCATTACTAATTAACTCAGTTAAGTTTTTCAGCCGTGACTCGATTCAATTTAGAAGTAATGTAGAGGTTTAACAGCAAGCAGAAAACGCCCAATGTGTGTCAATTATTGATTAAATTGCATTTTGTAAAACCCTATTAAGAGGGATTATTTGTTGGAAAATAGCGTTTTAATGCCAATTATGTGTCAATTTATCTGATTATTTGTTTGTTTAATGTACGATAATCATTAAAAACCAACATTTAGCTATAAATGATGATTTCAATAAATATTTGATATTAATAAAGTGGGAAATTGAAAACTAGTGTTTTGCTATTTCAATGCGGCTTTGGTTTGAGCAATAAGAGAGTTGATTTTTTTCAACGTTTTAGTGTCTGGCTTAGCAGATGAGGTTAGTAATTTGCGGGATATTTCAAAATAATTTTGTGCAGCAAGGTAATTTAATTGGCGTAATTCAGTTTTTCCTAACTCTACGTTAAGGCTAACGTTATCATTTAACCTACGTTGATCTAATTGCTTAGAAAGAAATAAAAGGTAATTTTGTGAAGCGGTATATTCTTTTAAAGATGTTGCTTGAGTTTGATTGTTATTTTTTTCTTTAAGTTCTCCCATAGCCCGATGAAATAATTTATTGTAATGACAAGGATCTGCTTTATCTTCTTTTTCAAAGTCCCCTAAAGAGGATGAAAATCCTGACCAACATTTAGTTTTCGTAACATCTTGCTCAATTTTAGAAAATTCATCTTTAACAAACAAATTAGTTTGCTCACTCACCACATAACAAACCATAGCGAAAACAAATAAACCGGTGAAGAGCGCAGGAGATAGTGTTCTTTTATTCGGGGCAGAATATTCTTCTATGCTGAGTTCTCGCTCGGCAACATTCTTTTGTCTTTTATCGTTTTGTCCTTTTTTATTCTGTATGGATAATTCAAAACAATGATGACGAAACTCTTCTTCACTTAAACTCAGACTTTGAGGCGATAGATTAAAAAGTGCTAAAATCTTTGTTACATGCCTGTCTGGGACTACGGGGTATCTTGGATTACCAAGTCTATCGCGGTTGGCAAACCAACGCGTTAGTGAAGTAGGATCTAAACCTAATTGAGCAGCAAGCTGTTTACGGGTTTTAATATCTGGATTCAAACCACTACGCAAAAGCGTATTGAGTTTATTTTTATCAATTTTCACTAAAACAGCCAGTTACAATTACCACACTTAAAGAGTGCAGCCTAAGTTAATAAGCTAAAAAGTATATAGTTAATTTATCTTTGACGAAAGTGAATATTAAACCCAAAAGTAGATGACGGCATTAGAAATTTTTATTTTAATACCTCGGGTGGTAGGGCGCTGTTAAGAAGCAAGATAAATAGGCTTTGACAGATTTACATAATTTTTTGTCGATAATCCTTGCTGCATCAGTAAATATAGTGATAATCGGGCAAGGTTTTATTCGTTGAGTTAATGAAGTGCAATTATTAGAAATAACATGTTTAGGAAAAACACTAAGACTAGAAGGATCAATGGCTGGGTGGCAAGCGCTTTTTTGGGACGATAAATGCGTCTCCCAGATTAATGCTAATGTCGATAATGAGTCATTTTCTCATAAATTTACCCTAGAAAGTGAGCAAGGTGAGTTAAATGTTGAACTTAATGGTTCACTTCAATGGCAGCCGTTTGCACTGCAATTTAAGCTTTTGGTAAATAATGAACTATTACACGATGATAATTTTAATGAAGCTGACATAGAGCAGCGTCAAATTAGTGCGGGTGAAAAGCAACCAATGAAATTTAGTTTTATTGGTATTGCTGGTCTTGGCTTAAAACTATTAAAAAGCGCTAAGGTGATTAAAGTGTTGTTTGCTGCGGGTAGTTTAACTGCCTATAGCTGGTTGTTTTCTATTGAATTTGCCATCGCACTGATCCTTTGTTTGGTTTTTCATGAATATGGTCATATTAAGGCAATGAAATATTTTGGTTTAAAAACCAAAGGTATTTATCTCATCCCATTTGT
>Ga0209395_1000806_pt1 | contig 45549 bp, 43 predicted proteins | sample GOMGulsemesocosm_3_FD_184635 | JGI IMG/M metagenome (GOLD analysis project Ga0209395, IMG submission 184635) | Methane-oxidizing microbial communities from mesocosms in the Gulf of Mexico - GOM9D Gulf of Mexico (SPAdes) (version 2) | ecosystem: Environmental > Aquatic > Marine > Cold seeps... | reverse complement strand
CTACCAATTCCACCACTTCAGCATGGAATATTTTACAGAGCGAAAAACGAGATTCGAACTCGCGACCTCCACCTTGGCAAGGTGGCGCTCTACCAGCTGAGCTATTTTCGCATTATTTTAAAGAACTAAAATACTTTCGTATTGCGGGTGCAAATATAACACCTTTTTTAAAACTCCAATGTCTTTTTAAAAAAAATAGCTTCCTTTTTTTTAAGATACTGAAAACCAATACACACAAAAAAAGCACTGTGATTAAAACAGTGCTTTTTCTTAATATTTTAGTGTGAATTATTTTACATCCATCAACTCTACGTCAAAAATTAAGGTTGCTCCAGGAGGTATTACTCCACCTGCTCCTTGTTCACCATAAGCTAAGTTTGAAGGGATCACAAAACGAGCTTTATCACCTACGTTTAATAAAGTAATACCTTCATCCCACCCAGAAATAACTTGTCCAACTCCTAATTGAAAATCGATTGGTTCTTTTCTTTTATATGAAGAATCAAATACAGTACCATCAGAAAGTTGCCCCTTATAATGTACTGATACATTTTTTCCTTTTGCTGCTTTTGTACCTGAACCTTTCTGTAAAATTTGGTAACGTAATCCGCTATCTGTTTTATCAAATCCAGAAGCTAATTTATCTAATTCTGCTTCACCAGCTGCTTTTGCTTCAGCTAACCTTTTTTCTCTTGAACCTTCAAAAGTTCTGAAAGATTCAATTGCTTTAAATGCTTCTGCATCTGTACCAACTGCAATAATCTCTAATTGAGTCAATTTATCACCTTGAGCAACAGCATCAACTACAGATTGTCCTTCTACTACATTACCGAAAACAGTATGCTTATTATCTAACCAAGATGTTTCAACATGAGTAATATAAAATTGACTTCCGTTTGATCCTGGTCCTGAATTTGCCATTGCTAAAACACCAGGCCCTGAATGTTTTAGATCTGGATGAAATTCATCATCAAATTTATACCCCGGATCACCAGTTCCTGTACCTAATGGACAACCACCTTGAATCATAAAATCAGGTATTACTCTATGAAAGTTTAACCCATCATAATAAGGTGTTCCTTGGGGCTTCACATTATTTTCTAAATTACCTTGAGCTAAAGCTACAAAGTTACCAACTGTTCCAGGAGTTTTTTGATATTCTAAGTTTACTAAAATTTCTCCTTTAGAAGTGTGAAACTTAGCATATAAACCATCTTGCATAATTCTGTTTTTTAATTTTGAAGCTGCAAAAATACGTATTTTCTTTTAAAAATTATTACCAATATCTTAGTTTGTAGAACAAACTAAAAATATAAAACAGGACAAACAAACATAGTTAAAAACTTTATCAACCGATAATACTTAAGAAATAACTTCAACTAATTCGATTTAGCTGATTTTTAGTAACTTTGCAAAAAATAGTATTATCAGCAGCCAAAAAGAAAATAAAAGATTAGTCTATATTGATGCATTGCGATCATTTGCAATATTAATGATGTTACAAGGACACTTCATTAGTTCTTTATTAGCTGAAGAATTCAAAATACAATCCAATACTAGCTATGTAATATGGGAGTATTTTAGAGGAATTACTGCGCCAACCTTTTTTACTATTACTGGTTTTGTATTTATGTTTTTACTATTAAAACAAAATAATATTGGTTGGAATAATCCTAGATTAAAAAAAGGAATTGAACGTGGTATAAAATTAATTATTTGGGGCTATGTATTACGTTTAAGTATTGGTTTATTTATAGGATATACTCATGAATCCTATTACTATACTGATGTTTTGCATATCATAGGTACATCCATTATACTCTTATGCTTATTGTACTTGATACTCTACAAATTTGGGGGAAAAATATTTAATTATACACTATTAGCTATTACTATCAGTTGCTTTTTATTTGAACGGTATTATAATGAAATTACTATTCCTTTATTACCTGAGGTGCTTTCTCATTATTTAACAAAAGTAAACGGAGCAGTATTCTCATTATTTCCATGGTTTGGATATGTAAGTATGGGGGGATTTTTAGCTTCTCTTTTTCTTAAATATAAAGACGAAAAACACTTCTATGATAAACTACCAATTACATTAGCTGTTACTGGACTAATATTACTCTTCCTTTCAAGTCCTATACTATTAACTCTAGGAAGCATTACTGAAATAGAAATATTCACGATTTCAGGTGATTACAACTACCTATTTACAAGACTGGGAGATGTATTTTTATTATTCTCAATATTCGTATACGCTCGAAAACTCTTAAATCACTCCGTATTTATCAAAATAGGAAAAGTAACATTATCGATATATATTGTACATCATATAATTTTATATGGTAGCTGGTTTCATACCGGATTAACAAGATGGTTTTATCACTCACTAAATTTTACTCAAGCAATATTTGGAGCTCTTGTTTTTATGGTGATCGTTTGTGTTTTAGTACTCCAATATAGAGACTCAGTAAACCGAAAATTAAAACAAGCACAACAAACCCTATTTAATAGAATACCAAAGCTTAAAAATGCTTTCACGAAATTTACCTTTAATAAAAGATAATTATTAAGGAAACACATACGATTTTCACTTCATTTTCGTTAATAAAACAAAAAGCTAATGCTTAAGAGAATACTTACATTCTTTTTACGATTCTCACTACTCGTAACAATTCTTCTTCTATTATTTATAACAGCTGTTAATTATGATGTTTTCGGGCATATAAACACTAAAGAAGAATTAGAAAATTTCAGTAATGAGACTGCTTCTGTGGTTTTATCTGACAATAATACAGTCATTGGAAAATATTTTAATGAGAACAGAACAAACACTTCATTTAACGAACTACCAGAACATTTAATAAGCGCCTTAGTTGCTACTGAGGATTCACGCTACTTCGAACATAGTGGAGTTGATGCTAGAAGTTTATTTAGAGTCTTATTCAAAACAATACTACTCAGTAATAAACGCTCTGGCGGAGGAAGTACTATTACACAACAATTAGCAAAAAACATGTATGGAAGGCCTAATTATGGTCCATTAACCATGTTAGTTAATAAAACCAAAGAGGGGATTCAGGCTTATAGAATAGAGAAAACATTTAATAAAGAAGAAATACTCACCCTTTACCTCAACACTGTTTCTTTTGGTGAAAATGTATATGGTATTGAAGCTGCTACATTACGTTATTTCAATAAGAAAACATCCCAGTTAACCATTGAAGAAAGTGCAGTTTTAATTGGAATGTTAAAAGCAAATACCTTTTACAATCCACGTCTACATCCTGATAACGCTTTAAAAAGAAGAAACACAGTGTTATATCAAATGAAAAAAGAATCCTATATAAGTGATTCTAAGTACGATTCACTTAGTAAACTAAAACTAAAACTAAACTATACCAATTTAGCAACTACCAATAAAGCAGGATATTTCCTGACAATGGTAAAAAAAGAAACCAAAACAATACTTGATAGTATTAATAAAAACAATACTAAGAAATGGGATGTTGAAAAAGATGGGCTTCGAATAGAAACTACCTTGGATATTACTTTACAAGAATATGCCCTTGAAGCTTTTTCGAGCCACTTGGGTAATATGCAAAAAAAACTCAGAAAGCATTATAACAACTCTATTCAAAAAAAGGCTCTAAGAAATTTAGTTAATCAACAATTAAAAAAACTAAATATTTACGAGAACAAGTTAGAACGGAGCAAACAATTAGTTTTTGACTGGGAAGGGCATTATACTGATTCTATTAGTATTGCTGACAGTTTAGCTTTAGAAGCTACTTTATTACATGCAGGAATGCTAGCTATTAACCCTAAAACTGGCGGCATAAAAACTTGGGTTGGCGGCATAAATCACAATACATATCCATACGATCAAATTTTTGCTCAACGACAATTAGCCTCTACCTTCAAGCCTATTCTCTATGCAGCAGCTTTAGAAGAAGGAAGATTACCCTGTGAATATTTAGATAATGAACAACTTACTTTTTCAGATTATAATAATTGGAGTCCAGAAAATGCAAATAAAAAAACAGGTGGAAAATATTCTATGACAGGAGCTTTAATGAATTCTATGAATATTCCAACAGTAAACTTATTTATGGAAACTGGTTTTAAACCTATTGACTCTTTATGGCAGAAAATGCAATTCAATCACAAACTAGAAAACAATCCATCATTAGCATTAGGAACCGCAAATGCGAGCATTTATGAAATAACAAGAGCATATGCAGCTTTTGCAAACGGAGGTGACTTAATTAAACCTAAATGTATTACTAAAATAACTACTGCAAAGGGAAAAATACTATTTCAAAGTAAAAATAAAGAAACTAAACGAATACTTGAAGAGCGAACACCAAAACTAATCAACACTATACTTCTAAAAGCAATTAACCTAGGTACAGGAACTAGCTTAAGAAGCAAATACAATATTAGCTTACCACTAGCTGGAAAAACAGGTACTTCTCAGAATTATGCAGATGCATGGTTTGTTGGATATAATCCGAATATTGTTATCGTTAGCCGTGTAGGATGTACTTCTCCAAAAATTCACTTTTATAATGGTACTGGATCTGGAGGAAGACTAGCATTACCTTTAGTAGCAAAAACATTGTATAAAGTTCAAAACAACCTTAAATTGAAAAGAAAATACAGTAAGGAGTTTCCTCCTATATCTGAAGGTTTACTAAACGAATTAGATTGCGAGGATTTTAAAGAAAAAACTGGATTAGAAAACTTCTTTAACCTTTTTAAAAACAAAGATAAAAACTTCAATAAAGAACAAGAAAAAATAGTACGAAAGAAAAACAAAGAGCCTTTCTTTAAAAAAATATTTAAACGTAAAAACAAAGAAACCAAGTAAATACTCCGTCACCTCTATAATAATTAAGACATTACCCTATATTTAAGACACAAAAAAAGCGACTAATAGTCGCTTTTTTTGTCAAAACATCAGTAGATACTACATATGTAATGCTTTATCATCAACTGCTAAACAAGCTTCTTTAATTGCTTCCGTAAATGTTGGGTGTGCATGTGACATACGTGATACATCTTCAGCAGACGCTCTATATTCCATTGCTACAACAGCTTCAGCAATCATATCGGCTGCTCTTGCCCCTACCATGTGAACTCCTAAAATTTCATCAGTAGTTGCATCAGCCAATACTTTTACAAAACCATCTAAATCCATAGATGCTCTACTTCTACCTAAAGCACGCATTGGAAAAGATCCTGCTTTGTATGCTACTCCAGCTTCTTTTAATTGCTCTTCAGTTTTACCAACAGCAGCAACTTCCGGCCATGTATACACAACACCAGGAATTAAATTGTAGTTAATATGTGGTTTTTGACCAGCTAAAGATTCTGCTACAAACACCCCTTCTTCCTCTGCTTTATGTGCTAACATTGCTCCTTTAATAACATCACCGATAGCATATATGTTAGAAATATTAGTTTGTAAATGATCGTTAGTTTCAACCATTCCTCTTTCATCTACTTTTACACCAGCATTTTCCAACCCTAATCCATCAGTAAACGGACGACGACCAACAGATACTAAACAGTAATCTGTTCTAATTTCTTGTGGTTGTCCTTTTTTATCTTCGAAATTAATAACTACCTCATCACCTACTGTTTCTACATTAGTAACTTTATGAGAAGTTAACATTTTCATTTTTTGCTTCTTCAATACTTTCTGTAATTCTTTAGAAACAGCTTTATCCATTCCTGGAACAATTCTGTCCATATATTCAATTACAGTTACATCAGAACCTATTCTTTTATATACTTGTCCAAGTTCTAAACCAATAACTCCACCACCAATCACAACTAAATGCTTAGGGATTTCTTTTAGTTTTAAAGCTTCTGTAGAAGTGATTACTCTTTTCTTATCTAATTTAATAAAAGGAAAAGATGAAGGCTTAGACCCTGTAGCTATAATGGTGTTTTTAGCTTCAATTTCTACCGTTTTTTCTCCTTTTATAATAATATGAGTAGCATCCTTAAATGAACCAACACCTTGATACACATCTATTTTGTTTTTATCCATTAAAAAAGTAATTCCATCGCAAGTTTGCTTTACAACAGCATCCTTACGAGTAATCATTTTTTCAAGATTCATTTTAATATCTCCTGAAACCTCAATACCATGAGCTTCAAAGTGCTTTACAGCATCGTCATAATGATGAGAAGAATCTAACAATGCTTTAGAAGGGATACACCCTACATTTAAACAAGTTCCACCAAGAGTGTTATATTTTTCAATTATTGCAGTTTTCATTCCTAACTGTGCGCAACGTATTGCTGCTACATATCCACCAGGACCAGAACCAATAACGACTACATCATACTTACTCATAAATTGTGTTTTAATTTTTAAAGATGTACAAAAATACACTTTTTAACAAACCTACATTAACAATCTTCTTTTCTTTTTAATTTTCAATTTCATTTAAAACCCAATCCAATTCTGGATCATTTCCTGATAATCTATCTTCTAATGTTGGTATTATTTTAATATCTGGAGTTATTCCATATCCGTCTGGAACTATTTTATGTGGTGTCTCTAACTGCATTAAACCTATACGTACATTTATTTTTGATGTTGGTAATTGATAATTTTTAAATATTCCAGCTACAGTCCCATTATAAGCTCCTCCAGTCTCCTCCCCAACAAATACAGCTCTTCCAGTAGCTTTTAATTTTGTTGAAATAATTGAAGATGCCGAAAATGAATTTCCATTTATTAAAACATATATCTTTCCTTTATATCCTAACGAATTAGGCTCCTTTAATTTTGATTGTTTAAATTTATAAAACAATTTCCCATCCTCTTTTTTAACTTTTAAAAGATTATGAACTAAAAAAACTGGAGAAAAAGCCCCTACTAATGCCTTTACTCCTAAAGAATTTGTGTTAGTCATAAACATTTTAAGATATGGAATTCTGCTATTCACTTCAGAAGGGTTAATCAGTACATAATTTTCTTTAGATAAATATGAATATAAGTTATCAATTTCTGACAAACGTCCACCTCCATTATCTCTTAAGTCTATAATTAAGTTTTTCGTTTTTAAAGAATCCATTATAGTAAAACTCTCTTTATAAAATTCTTTGTAACTACCCGTTGTAAAACCCCTAATCTTCATATAAGCTACAGTACTATCTTTTCCTATATAATTGAAATTTCTTGTAAACTGTTTTCTAGATTTTATATAGCCATACTTATCATTGAACTTCAATTTTTCTTTTCGTTTCTGTTTACTTTCCTTTCGTTCAGCCTTGGTTATTTTTTTAGTTTTAGTGATTTTTTCTGTAATAGTAGTATCTGTTTCAGTCTTTGCTTTAACAACTCTTTTAAAAGCTCTAAGAAAAGTACTATCATTCTTTTTAAAAGTAACACTCAAACTATCAACCACTCCTTTGTTGATATAATAAAAGCCTCTAAATCTATTTTTTACAAAACGCTTTTTCAATGTTTGATTATAACCATCAGAAGTAAAAAGTGTTTTAAACTTACTTACTAAATCAGAAACAGGTTCATTATCAATCTTCACAACCTCAGTTCCTATCAATAGTGAATCCTTTTCATCAATAACATTAGTGATATAAACCTTATCATTAAATTCCTCAAAGTCTAAATTATTAAATTCAAAATTCTGTTTAATTCTTTTTTTACGATCTTCTTTTGAAAACTTCTTAAATAAAGGCCTAACCGAAATATGTCCTTGACGAACACTACTTATAACAGGAGCCAATTTCTCAAAAAACTCTTGACTATTCATCGGTTTAGTAATAGTTTGCTTTAAATTATCAAATTTATAATCTAAATCCTTCTTTGATATATATTGGTATATCTTTGGATGATGCTTAACTAGCTGCTTATACACTTTATTTACATCTTTTTTCAAGTCAGACACCTCGTGTAACTGAATAATATGTTGATTGTGTTTATTTACTGAAGCACATGACACAATACTTATAACTATCAAGGGTAGAACTATCTTTTTTATCATCATAAATTAGTTTATACAAACAAATAAAAGAATGATTAGCAAATAACTAAACATCACAAACACTAAAGTTTTCTTAATTTTTAACTCTCCGGAAACGCAAGTTCTTTCCCTATTCCTACAGTAAACAACCAAAAACCATATAATGCATGTTCTATACAAACCAACAAAGTTGACCTTGTTTTGAAATAAGTTAACGCAAACAAAACACCTCCTAAAAAGGTAAATAGTAGTATTAACCAGTTTTTTAAAAAGCTATGTGCTAATGAGAAAACTACCGCATTTATAATTATAAAGTATGCTTTATTTTTAAACATTTTTTCAAAACGATGAAAATAAAACGTTCTATATATATATTCTTGAAACGTTACTGAAAACAAACTATACACTCCCAATACTAATAGCCACATAACTGTGTTGTTTATGGGCATTTCAAAAAAATTAGCTCTTTTAAAATAATAAATATACAAACTCGTAAATATAGCTACAACAATAAAACGAGGGGCTATAAGTTTTAAATTTTTTTTCCAATCTAACTTTGCCTTAACAAGATGAATCAGCTTATTTTTTATTAAATATATTAGAATGTATATTCCTGCGAGAAATACTAATCCAATTTTAAGAATACTACTATACTCAAACGCTAAACTTATTGGAAGCAAAACAAATAATAATACAAATTCCGTATATAACCTTAATTTTGCATCCATTATTAAAGAGCTATTGAAGTCGTGTTTTTTATATCACTAATCACAAAAGTACTTTGCGTACTCCCAATATGCTTAATTGTAGTTAATTTAGTTAACATAAAATCACGATATTCATCCATATCTTTTACACGCAATTTTAAAATATAATCGTAATCACCTGACACATGATGACACTCTAACACTTCATTTAATTTAATAACCTCTTTTTCAAACGTAGCAACAAATTCTTTTATATGCTGACCTAATTTTATATGACAAAATACCAGAAAAGATTTAGCTACATTTTTAGGATTTACTAACGCAACATATTTTGTAATTACCCCATCACGCTCTAGCTTCTTTATACGTTCATATACAGCTGTTACAGATAACCCAGTTTTATTAGAAATCTCTTTTGTAGTCTGTTTTGCATCCTCTTGTAGTAATTTTACGATCTGTTTATCAATTATATCTAAATTCATTGCTGATTAATTTTCACTTTATCTTTGTAAATTTAATCATTTTCAATAAATAAAACTACAAACACAAAATAAAATAGTTTTATTTTCTACATTATTCAATAACACAAAACTATAACTCTTACATATAGTAACTTTGCAATTATAACATCATATTTTATGAAGGATTACATTATTATTGGAGCTGGTCAAGCTGGCCTTGCAATGGCTTATTATTTAAACAAACAAAGAGCTAACTATATAGTTGTTGATGCTAATAGTGAAATTGGTGCTCCATGGTTAAAAAGATGGGACTCATTAAAACTCTTTACCCCATCAGAGTTCAATAATCTTCCTGGAATGAATTTCCCACACGAAAAGGGACATTATGCTGACAAATATGAAGTTGCCAAATATTTAAAGTCTTATGTTAAGAAATTTAATATCCCTGTAGCATTCAATCAAAAAGTAAGCTCTTTAAAAAAGGAAAACGATTACTTTATTGTAAAAGGGGAATCACAGATTTATAAAACTAAAAATGTCATCGTTGCTACTGGGCCGTTTCATACACCATTTACACCTCCTTGCCATACTAATATTTCAAAGGATATTTTTCAAATACATAGTGAGCACTACAAAAGCCCTAGTCAATTACAAAACGGAGCAACACTAGTTGTTGGAGCTGGAGATTCTGGGGTTCAAATTTTAGAAGAAATATCAAATACAGATAGAGAAGTTTATTTTTCTGGAAATACAAACATTACCTCAATTCCTCAAGAAATTTTAGGAAAAACATTATGGTGGTGGTTTAAAAAAGTAGGTTTTTTAACTGCTCATAAATATTCTTGGGTTGGAAAGAAACTAAGCACAGGAGGACAACCAATTATTGGGACTGACGTAAAATCATTATTCAAAAAATCCAATATTACTTGTGTAGGAAGAACTCTAGGTGCAAATCTAGATACCATTACATTTGAAAAAGAAAAAATAAGCAATATTAAAAATATAGTTTGGGCTACTGGATTTAAACCAAATTTTGATTGGATTGAAAACATCAAATTAGACGATAGTCACTACCCTACTAATTTCAGAGGAGTTAGTGAAATAGAAGGACTATATTACTTAGGGTTACCGTGGTTATACACTAGAGGATCAGCTACCTTAGGAGGTGTAAAAAAAGATGCTAAATATTTAAGTAAATATTTTAAAGAAAAAACAAAAATGATTACAAAAACAAATATTTTAAAGGCAAATAAACAAGTTGCCTAGTTAAAACAAATGAAAAAGAGTTATCAAGACATAGAATTTAAAAGAGATAATGGTGAAATCTGGTTTAACGACTTAAAACGTAAACGAGATAACGGCCCTTCTCTTACTAGTAATCGCTATCAGGAATATAGTGAATCTACTAAATCCGTTCATGCAGGACAGTATGATGATCCAAAAACAGGTGCATTAGGAACACCTATTTTTCAGTGTTCAACATTTCACCTTTCAAAAGCTTCTTATGAGGCCATAGAAGAAGGACGTGGAAGAGATGAAATGATTTATTCTCGCTACGGAAACCCTTCACAATGGAGTGTACAGGAAAAATTGTCTTCGCTAGAAAACGCAGAAAGTACAATTGTTTTTTCTTCGGGTATGGCAGCTATTTCTTCTACCCTACTATCAATACTAGATAAAGGAAGCCATGTGGTATCTTCAAGAGATATTTATGGAGGAACATACAATTTCTTATATGAAGATTTAGATAAATTTGGAATGTCGGTTACCTTTACCTCTCCCACTAATTTAAAAGAAATTGAGACAGCTATTCAAGAGAATACTAAAGTATTATATTTTGAAGCACTAACAAATCCGTTATTAAAAATAACACCAATTAAAGAGTTAGTTGCATTAGGTGAAAAGTATAATTTAAGAGTCGTTATTGATAATACTTTTCTTACTCCATATAACGTAAAAATGCTTGATTTAGGGGTGGACATCGTTGTAAATTCTGCAACAAAATACCTAAACGGACATTCTGATTTAATTGGAGGAACTGTTTCAGGTCCACGTAAATTAGTAGATCGTATTTGGCCACAAATGTTAAAAAATGGCGGTTCTATGGATCCTCATGCGTGTTTCCTTTTAGAAAGAAGTTTAAAGACATTTGCTTTACGAATGAGAGCCCATAACTCAAATGGATTAGCTTTAGCTATCTATTTAGAAAACCACCCGAAAATAAAAAGAGTTTATTACCCAGGTTTAACATCTCATAGCCAACATGAGTTAGCAAAAGAACAATTAAAAGGAAAAAACTCAGGGATGGTTAGTTTTGAAATTGAAGGCGGTGACCATAATGCACATGACTTGCTTTACTATTTAAAACTCCCAAAAGAAGCTACAAGTTTAGGTGGTGTAGAAAGCTTAATTTCTTTACCATACAACACATCGCAAGCTTCCCTTACTAAAGATCAACAAAAAGCAATAGGAATTAATGATGGTTTAATCAGGCTGTCTACCGGAATTGAGGATATCGAAGATTTAATTTCAGATTTTGAACAAGCAATACATAAAACTTTTAAAATATAATTGGATATGCTAAACAATATAAACATAGCAGGATTAAGCGAATACGCAAACGAAGTAAAAGAAAATAACAGTGAAGGTAAAGCTGCTTTCGGTGTAGAATTAAATTGGGAAAGTGGCACAAAAACAATCGTTAAAACGAAAAATATGACATTAGGAAGTCATAAAATAGTTAGAGATTTTAATTTTACCATTGACGAACCTACACAATTATTAGGTGTTAATTGCGCACCAAATCCATCAGAGTATTTATTGGGTGGTCTTGCTGGATGTATGGCTGTTACCTTTATGGCTGGCGCTACAGCAATGAATATAAATATTGACCAGCTGAAATTAGAAATCGATGGTGAATATAACTACAAAGCTTTTTTAGGACTTGAACAAGGCGCTAATCCGGGTTTCCCAGAGTTAAAGTTTATATTTCATGTAAAAGGTAATGGAACACAAGAGCAATACAATAAATTAATTGAGCGTGTTACAATGCATTCACCAAACTTTAATACTATTAAAAACGAAGTACGAATGATTGGAGAATTAAAATAACCTCTACAACATAATAGTTTATTAAAAGTCTGATTACTACAATCGGGCTTTTTTTTTGCACAAGGTTTAATAAAATCGTAACATTACGCCTCTTAAAGAACACGAAATGCTAGAAAAAAACAACATCTCCGAGATTAAAATAGACGAGCAACAAATAATTGATAACAAAGAATTAAATATTTGGGAAGCTTTAATCCCTGTAATTATTTTAATGTTGATGTTAGCATATAATATTTTTTATGCAGATGGTGCTTTATTAGGTGATTATTCAAATCAGTTTATACTATTAATTGCTGGGGGAATCACTACTATTGTTGGCTTTAAAAACAAAGTGTCTTTTAAAACGATGGTAACTGAAATATGGGAAAACTTAAAAAGTGTTTTTGTTCCTATCATGATTTTATTTTTAGTAGGTGCGTTAGCAGGTACCTGGTTAATTAGTGGTATTATACCTGCAATGGTTTATTACGGCTTACAAGTATTGAGTCCTACTATATTTTTACCAGCGTCTGTTGTTATAGCTGCTATTATTTCAATAGCCACTGGAAGTTCATGGACAACATCAGCAACAGTTGGTATCGCTTTAATTGGTATAGGTTCTGCATTAGGAATCCCTACTGGAATGATTGCTGGAGCAGTAATTTCAGGTGCTTATTTTGGTGATAAAATGTCACCTTTGAGTGATACAACCAATCTTGCTCCTGCTATGGCTGGAACTGATTTGTTTACCCATATAAAATATATGGCATACACTACAATTCCTACTATAATTATTACCTTAATTGCTTTTAGCGTTATGAGTATGACAATTACAACAACTGGAAATGCAGATGTAAGTAATCTTTTAAAAACTATTGATACTACTTTTGATATCAATCCTTACCTTTTTATAGTTCCCTTAGCTGTAATAGGTATGATTTTAGCAAAAACAAAACCTTTAATTGCCTTAGGAACCGGAGTAGTATTAGCTGCTATTTTTGCGGTTATTTTTCAAGGAGATATATTAGCAGGACTTGGTGATTCAAACTTTGGAGCTATAACCAACTCAATATTATCTGACACCACCATTGTTACTAACAATGAAAAATTAAATGAATTGTTCTCTTCTGGAGGAATGAACGGAATGCTTTGGACAATTTACTTAATCATTTGCGCTATGGTGTTTGGCGGTATTATGGATGGTATTGGTGCATTGTCACGTATTACAAAATCATTATTAAAGTTAGCAGATTCAATTTTTGGTTTATTTGCAACTACAGTAATTAGTTGTTTAGGATTAAACACAATTGCCTCTGACCAATATTTAGCTTTAGTAATCCCTGGTAAGATGTTTAAGCAAGCTTATGAGGACAAGGGATTAGCTCCTGAAAATTTAAGTAGAACACTAGAAGACTCTGGAACTGTCACCTCTGTTTTAATTCCTTGGAATACTTGTGGAGCATATCAATCAGGAGTACTTGGAGTATCAGTAGCTGATTACTTCATTTACGCAATCTTTAACTGGTTAAGTCCGTTTACGACTTTATTATTTGCTGCTTTAGGGCTAAAAATAAGAGAACTGAAAGAGAGATAAGGATTCTTTATAGCTTCATCAATAAATTAAATAAAACATCATGTGCTAGCGTAATATTGATACGTACATTTGCATGAAGAAAATAAAATATTCAATTTAAAAAAATATAACATGGCTGTATTAGTAGGAAAAAAAGCACCAGAATTCAATGCACAAGCGGTAATTAATGGAAATCAGTTTGCTGAAAACTTTTCATTAGAACAATACATAGGAAAGAAAGATGTGATTTTATTCTTTTACCCAAAAGACTTTACTTTTGTTTGCCCAACTGAACTACATGCTTTTCAAGAAAAATTAGCTGAATTTGAATCAAGAAACGTTGCTGTTGTTGGAGTATCTACAGACACTGAACAATCTCACTACGGATGGTTACAAGTTGAGAAAGGCCAAGGTGGAATTAAAGGTGTTACATATCCATTAGTTGCAGATACTAACAAAACCATTGCTGCAAACTACGATGTTTTAGCTGGTGACATGTATTACAATGAAGAAGGGTTAATGGTTGCTGAAGGAGAATTAATTGCTTACAGAGGATTATTCTTAATTGACAAAGAAGGAATGGTACGTCACCAATTGGTAAATGATTTACCACTAGGAAGAAATGTTGATGAAGCTTTACGTATGGTAGATGCTTTACAATTTTTTGAAGCAAACGGAGAAGTTTGTCCTGCAAACTGGAGCAAAGGAAAAGATGGAATGCAAGCTAATCATGCAGCAACTGCCGAGTACTTAGCACAACAAAACTAATTCTATTTTCAAATAGATATTCAAAGCGCTCTTATGAGCGCTTTTTTTATGTTAATTTTATCCATAATCTTTTCGGTAATTAATAGATTTTAACGTAATTTGATACATTCATAAAACAAACCACTATGGCAACTGTGACATTAAAAGGAAACAATATCAATACATCAGGTTTTTTACCGAAAATAGGAAGTCAAGCTCCAGATTTTAAACTGGTAAAAACTGATTTATCAATAGTTAAATTAAGTGACTACAAAGGAAGAGCAGTTGTCCTAAACATCTTCCCTAGTATTGACACGGGTACTTGCGCCCAATCAGTAAGACAATTCAATAAAGAGTTAAATGAAATTGATGACATAACTGTTTTATGTATCTCTAGAGATTTACCTTTTGCTCAAGCACGTTTTTGTGGAGCCGAAGGACTAGAGAATGTAATTAACCTATCCGATTTTAGAGACAATAGTTTTGGAAAGGCTTATGGTTTAGATTTTGTTGATGGTCCTTTAGAAGGGTTACACTCAAGAGTAATAGTTGTAATTGATGAAAATGGAGTAATAACTCACACAGAGCAAGTTTCTGAAATTGTTGACGAACCTAACTACAAAGCGGCTTTTGAAGCAATATAAACAATTTTAAATGACTAAACAGAGGGATAGTTTTATTCAAGGGAGAATGAAAGGAGCAAAATACGCTTGTAAAGGGGCGTTAATTTTACTTCGTACTGAAGCTAGCATACAAGTGCAATTTACAATTGCCATACTATTAACTATCGCAGGTTTTTATTTTGAAATATCTTCCACAGAATGGATGCTTCAAATATTATCCATTGGTCTTATTATAAGTATTGAAGGTCTAAACACTGCTGTTGAAGAGATTGCAGATTTTATTCATCCTGAATTTCATAATAAAATAGGACTTATAAAAGATATTGCCGCTGGAGCTGTTTTTATTTCAGCAATAGCATCAACTATTGTAGGCTTAATAATCTACATTCCTAAAATCATTGCTTTATAAATCATTTATTCTAGAATGGCAAAAAAGAAAAAAACAAACTCTAAAAAAACTAAACTTCCAAAGTTTAGCTTACCAAATACAGTACTTAATAAGCAACAAAAAACAATCCTTGGTAGTTTCTTGTTCCTACTTGGGTTATTAATGTGCATTGCGTTTGTTTCATATCTTTTTTCATGGAAAACTGATCAAAGTGAAATAGGCCATTTATCCCGTACATCTGACACAGAAAATATTACAAATATTTTTGGCGCTACAATTTCACATTTTTTCATATATAAAGGGTTTGGTATTGCTTCTATCCTATTCGCAATTTTAATTAGTTTATCAGGTATTACTATCTTATTAGACACTAGTACTGAAGCTTTAAAAAAACGTTGGTTTTGGGGAGTATTAGTTGCCATATGGATTTCGATATTCTTAGGTTTTTTCAACACTTCTATTCTAAGCGGAACAATCGGTTTTGAAACAAATGATTTTTTACAGGATTATTTAGGTAAAATAGGTACTGCTATTTTATTATTATTTTTCTTTTTAACATATTTGATTACTCGATTTAAAATAACAACTGATGTTATTGGTTCTTTTCTAAACAACTCAAAGGGAGAGGACATTAAATCTGATAAAGAAGTTATCCATAGTAACAATTCAACTATAGAGGATTCTGACGAAGCAATTATTTCAGATTTTGTAAATGAAAACACTATTTCAACAGGAATACCTTTATCAGAAGAAAAACAGGTTGAAATAGAAATTCCAATTATTGAACCAGATTTTGATGCAGAAATGCCAAAAGAAGAAATCGTTATTAATAGTTCCGAAGATGATGATTTATCCATGAAGGTGGAAGTAATGGAAGAAGAAAAAACTGTTACCAGCAACTTATCTGATAAATTAGTAGCCGATTTTGGTGAATTTGACCCAACTCTTGAACTGAGCCACTTCAAGTTTCCAACAATTGACTTATTAAAAGATTACACTGGAGGAAAAGGAATTACTATAAACCAAGAAGAGTTAGAAAATAACAAGAATCAAATTGTTACTACACTACGAAATTATAAAATTGAAATTTCTACTATAAAAGCTACTGTAGGTCCTACAGTAACCTTATATGAAATTGTTCCTGAAGCAGGGGTTCGTATATCAAAAATAAAAAATCTTGAAGATGATATTGCATTATCATTGGCTGCATTAGGAATCAGAATTATTGCACCAATGCCTGGTAAAGGTACCGTAGGTATTGAAGTTCCTAATAAGAAACCTCAAATGGTTTCCATGCGTTCTGCAATTGCATCTAAGAATTTTCAAGAAGCGGAAATGCAGTTACCTATTGCTTTTGGGAAGACCATTAGTAATGAAACACTAGTTGTTGATTTGGCTAAAATGCCCCACTTATTAATGGCAGGAGCTACAGGGCAAGGAAAATCTGTAGGTTTAAATTGTATTTTAACTTCATTATTATACAAAAAACATCCTGCTGAAGTAAAATTTGTTTTAGTTGACCCTAAAAAGGTAGAGCTAACTTTATTCAACAAAATTGAGCGTCACTATTTAGCAAAATTACCTGATAGTGATGAAGCAATCATTACCGATAATTCAAAAGTTATCAATACACTAAACTCATTATGTATTGAAATGGATAATAGGTATGAAATGCTTAAAAACGCCTATTGTAGAAATATTGTTGAATACAATAAAAAATTTAAAGAACGTAAATTAAACCCTAATGACGGGCATAAATTCCTACCATATATTGTTTTAGTAGTTGATGAATTTGCTGATTTGATTATGACTGCTGGTAAAGAAGTTGAAACACCTATTGCTCGTTTAGCTCAATTGGCTAGAGCAATTGGTATTCACTTAATAATTGCTACACAGAGACCTTCGGTAAACGTAATTACTGGTATGATAAAAGCTAACTTTCCTGCACGTGTTGCTTTTAGAGTAATGACAGGTATTGATTCTAAAACTATTTTAGACACAGGAGGTGCAAATCAATTAATTGGTCGTGGAGATATGTTATATACTCAAGGAAATGAATTAATACGTATTCAATGTGCCTTCGTTGATACACCTGAAGTTGAAAAAATAACAGAATTTATTGGTGCACAAAAAGCATACCCAGACGCATATTTATTACCTGAGTATATAGGAGAAGAAGGTGGCACGAATCTTGATAATAATATTTCAGAACGTGACAAACTATTCAGAGAAGCTGCAGAAGTACTAGTTACAGCACAACAAGGATCAGCTTCCTTATTACAGCGTAAATTAAAATTAGGATATAATAGAGCCGGTAGATTAATTGATCAATTAGAAGCCGCTGGAATAGTAGGGCCGTTTGAAGGCAGTAAAGCTAGACAAGTTTTAGTAACTGATTTAATAGCACTTGATCAATTATTAGCGAACGAATAATAAAAAATAATTATGAAAAAATATTTAGTAACTTGTTTAATAGTATTAATAAACCTTTCAAGTTTTTCTCAAAGTTCAGATAAAGCAAAAAAATATTTAGACGAAGTATCTAATCAAGTAAAAAGCTACAAAAACATTAGCATTGATTTTAAATATAGTTTAAATAATGAAGATGAAAATATTGAGCAAAGTTATAAAGGCACTGTTTATTTAAAAAAAGAACAATATCTTTTAAATTTATTAGGTGTTACAAGGCTTCATGATGGTAAAAAACTATACACTATTAATAGTGAGGATGAAGAAGTTACCATTACAGCTTCAAATGAAGAAGACGAAGAAGCAATTACCCCCTCAAAAATGCTTACTTTTTATAATGAAGGCTACACATATAAATGGGATAAAAAATTACCTATCAAAGGACGTTCAATTCAATATGTAAAATTAACTCCTATTGACAGTGATTCAGAAATCAAATATGTACTACTAGGTATTGATGCTAATACAAAAAACATCTATAACTTAATAGAAACAGGAAAGAATAGCACCGTTACAACAATAACTGTTAATAGTTTTAAAACTAATCAACCTATCTCGGAAAGTTTATTTATTTTTGACAGAAATAAATACAACGATTATTATTTTAACGAGTAAGGCATCTTGAAAATACTAGACCGATATATTTTAACAACGTTTTTAAAAACCTTTTTTAGCGTTTTTACTATACTTATATTCATTTTTATACTACAATCGGTTTGGCTTTTTGTTAAGGAGTTAGCTGGGAAAGATTTAGACTTAATAATTGTTTTTAAATTTTTAGTTTACTTACTCCCTACTCTAGTACCACTTATACTCCCATTAACAATATTATTAACCTCAATAATGATTTTTGGTAATTTTGCTGAAAATTATGAGTTTGCAGCAATGAAATCTGCTGGTATTTCATTACAACGAGCTATGCGAGGGGTTTCTGTTTTCATATTGCTCTTGAGTATTACTACATTTTTCTTTGCTAATAATGTTGTGCCTTGGGGTGAATATAAATCTAGAAACTTAAGACGTCAAATTGCAGTGCAATCGCCTGAAATGGCTATTGTAGAAGGCCAATTCAATTCTATTGGTGGTAAAATAACTATTAAGGTTGATAAAAAATCTGGAGACAAAGGAAATTTATTAGAAAATGTAATTGTGTTCTTTACAAAAAATAACAAAAATACTACTGTAATAAAAGCGAAAACTGGTGAAATTGTATCTAATAAAAAAACAAATACTTTGCAATTGATATTACATAACGGTAATTACTATAATGATATACACTCCAAAGATCCTGTAAAAAGAAAAAAAAGACCGCACGCAAAAAGTTACTTTAAAAAATACACCCAAAATTTCGATTTATCTAAGCTTAATAACACCCAAAAGGTAGAAGATGTTGTTACTTACAGAATGTTAAAAATAAATGAATTAATACCTACTATTGATTCGTTAGAGCAAAAAATATTATCTGAAAATTCAAAAGACATTACCAATCTATATAATGGTCATGGGCTTCACAACAATAATAAAAAGAAATCAATTACTAAAGCATTAAAAATAGATTCTTCTGCAGCTAACAAAAAAATATTCACAAACCAATTAGCTGACAAAAATAAGGACATGAAACATTTAGAACTTAAAAAGGATACTATTCCAATTTTTAAAGGCAATTTAGTTGAACTTTTTAATAACAAAGAAAAAAAAGACATCTACCAATTAGCAATTAGCAATAGTTCAAATTCATATGCCCAAATAGAAAACCGTGAAAAATTGATGAAATTTAAAACTTCTAATTTAAATTTACACAAAATTTCATTTCATAAAAAAATTGCACTTGCTATTTCTTGTTTTATATTATTTTTTATTGGAGCTCCATTAGGAGCCATTATTAGAAAGGGGGGTATGGGCTTACCAATGGTATTAGCTATTCTTTTATTTTTAACCTATTATTTTATTGGTATTTTTGCTGAAAACAGTGCCGAAAAAGGAGCACTCCCTACATTTATAGGAGCTTGGTTGTCTACAATGATTCTACTACCACTTGGCGTCATATTAACCCGAAACGCTACTTCTGATAAAGGAGTATTTAATACTGATGGTATTACAGTTTTCTTTAGTACTATTTGGAATAAAATATCAAAAAATAAAAAAGGAGATTCTAATCTTACTTAACAATAATTTAAATGACAACAACTAACAACACCCCAACAATTAAACTTGACAATATACATGATGCCATTGATGACGTCAGACAAGGAAAAGTAATTATTGTTGTTGATGATGAAGATAGAGAAAATGAAGGTGATTTTTTAGCTGCTGCTGAAAAAATCACACCAGAAATGGTGAATTTTATGGCAACTTATGGTAGAGGACTGATTTGTGCTCCGCTTACCGAAAAAAGATGTGATGAATTGAAATTGAATATGATGACTAGTAATAGTTCTGACCCAATGGAAACCGCCTTCACTATTTCAGTAGATTTAAACGGTAGAGGAGTAACAACTGGAATTTCTGCTTCAGACAGAGCCCTAACTATCCAAGCTTTAGTTGAAGAAGGTACTAAGCCACATGATTTAAACAGACCAGGACATATATTTCCTCTAAAAGCTAAAGAAGGTGGTGTTTTACGTAGAACAGGACATACTGAGGCAGCAATTGACTTTGCTCGTTTAGCTGGTTTAAAACCAGCAGGGGTGATTGTAGAAATCATGAACGATGATGGGTCTATGGCACGTTTACCACAATTAATTAAAGTAGCTAAAAAGTTTGATTTAAAAATTGTTTCTATTGAAGACTTAGTTGCTTATAGAATGGAACATGATTCTTTAATTGAAAAAAAGGAAGATTTTGAAATACAAACTCGCTTTGGAACTTATAGGCTAAGAGCTTATAAGCAAACAACCAACAACCAAGTGCATTTGGCTTTAACAAAAGGAACTTGGACAGAAGACGAAGCGGTAACTGTACGTGTTACCTCTACTTTAGTAAACAACGATATTCTAGATACGCTAACTTTTAATACTGATAAAAAATTAGAAGGCATTTTTGAACTAATTAATAAATCTGGAAAAGGGGCTTATGTTTTTATTAACCAAGAAAGCCCATCCTTGAATTTATTAAGTAGATTAGAAAAATTAAAATCTAATCAATCTGAAGGTAATATCCGGGCACCTAGAATTAAAATGGATATAAAAGATTTTGGTATTGGAGCTCAAATTTTACATGATTTAGATATCCATAAACTTAATTTAATATCTAACACCAATCAGCATGAAAAACGTGTTGGTATGATTGGATACGGTTTAGAAATTGTTGATTATACTAGTTACGAATAAAAATAATATATCATAGACATAAAAAAAGGAACGCAATACGTTCCTTTTTTTATGTGATAAGTAGTTAATCATAATAATGAGCGATAATTTGCAAGTCATCTTTACCAGAGCCCAAAAACACCCTAACTGCTCCAGTACCTACTGTACTACCTACAGCTAATTGGCAAGCAAACATTGCAGAATACGTTCCTGGAGCTAATTTAACATAATCAGAAGCTGTATTGTGAAAATTTTTATATTCACCTCTTCTTGCATTTGAATTATTATAAAACTGACCATTAATTCCTAATAACCCAGCTTGTTCTAAACAGTTAATTCCTCCAGAATCCATATCAATACACCATGGCCCACCATTTATTGGATTCCCATCATAATCGTTTATTACTGTAGGGCCTAAATAATTACCTCTCCTAAAGTAAATACCTGTTTGTACTACTCTCGCATGTTCATCAGCAATCCTTCCAATAGCACTATTTGTTTTATAAATACTCCATGATACCGTATAATTAACTTCAATTATAGCTGGTTTTGTTAAAGTAAATGTAGCTGCCAAACCATCCATTGGTATCCCTGATGGGTTATAACCAAAACCCCATCCTGTTTGCACAATAATACTGGTAGGGTCTTCAACATCCATTAAATAATTTTCAGAATCATACAATATCTCTACATTTCTAGTTGATGATCCTAATGTTAAATCTCCATCAGCATCAGCATATACTTCAGTTGTATTGATCATTCCTAAATTATCAACATTATTTGTTGTATTTAAACCTTCAACTTTCACATTTGAAGCAGCACCTGCAACATGTAATTCTTGCTGAGGATTAGTGGTATTAACTCCTACTTGAGCAAAACCTATACTACAAGTAAACAAACTAAATATATAATAGTATCTATTTTTCATAAGCTAATTTTAAATTAATTATACACTCTCATTTTCAAATAATCTGTCGCTCCACCAAATCCTACACTGGTAAAACTGCTAGCAGAATCCTCAACCATACCAAAAAAATGTATAGAATGAGTACCAGGAGGTAATGTTGCATAGCCTTGACTATTCATATATGGATATCCAGCAGCTCCACCAAAATTAGAAGCATAAAACTGCCCCTTTTGCCCATACTTTCTAGACTTTTCTGTAGCGTCTAATCCGTCGTTATTAATATCGAAACAAAAAAATGATTGAATAGACCTTGCCTCATTATCTGTAATGTATGACATTGTTGGCACTGTTAGGTCAGATCCAGAAATAACTAGACTAATACCATATTTTACTTCTACTACTGCTGTTTGCGGTACAGTAAAGGTTACACTTTGGAGAAAACCTTCAACTAAAGTTTCACCTGTATCATTACTATTAATAACCACGCCTGTACTTACTTGATTGCCAGCAAAAACTAACCTAACTAAATTATCCGGAATAAAGTTTGGCACATCAATTAAGAAATTTAAAGGAATTCCTGCTGTTCCATTTGGAGGTGTTATGGTCAAATCACCATTTCCATCCACATAAACCCTGGCTAACTTTGAGCCATCATTATTTATGTTATTTACTGCATTTAAAGCTTCAATTCTAATTGTAGAGTTTGCTCCACCAATGTGTAACTCTTCTGTCGGGGTCGTTGTACCTATACCTACTTGGCAAAACAATGTTGCAGGTAGAAATAAAACAACTAATAGTGTAATTTTTTTCATAAATAAATAAGTTTTAATGTAATCTGAATAAAAGAGTATCGTTCCCGACAGCAAATTTTACGTGAGCTGGATCTGAATTAAACCCTGGTCCTCCAGCCTTCACACCTGAAGATACTTCACCATAAAAACTAATATCAAAAGTCCCTGCTGATGGAATAAACATATATGCTGTACACACGTTATACATTGTACCAACAGTTCCGTTTGTAGATTTATTTGCATAACACTTTGATGCTGGCCCGTACTTTCGATTTGTCGGCAATCCATCAATTTTAAAATATGTAGAGATACGTCTTGATAAATAGTCTGTTATTTTAGTTCCAAATGCATCTTGATAAACTTCAAAGCTTAAATTGTATTTTACTTCTAAAATAGCAGCTCTGTTAACAGTTACTGTGTATGTAAACAAATTTTCTGTTGCTACTCCATCACCATCATTAGCCAAAAGTGTTACATCACTTGTTGGTAATAAAGTGTGATCTAAAGCATCAGAATACTCACTATTATATAATGGAGTAAATTCCAATGTCATAACACCATCGCCATCCACATATAACGGATACGTATCATTCGTTAAATCTGAGTCTCCATTTACATCACCTCCATTATATGTATTATTTACATCATTTAAACTTTCAACACGCATAGTGCCTGTTGATGAAGCTATATGTAATTTTTGTTGTGGATTAGTGGTTCCTATTCCAACTCCTGGTTGGGAAAAAACTATTGATGTGAAAAATAGAGATAAGTAGTAAGATTTCATAAGCTGTAAATTTAATGGGAGTTAAACTTATTCTAAATATATAATAAAATTACTCTCTACAGAAATAAAAAATGACAATTCTACAATAAAAATACGTTTTTATTGAATATTTTAGACCAAATGAGTTAATTTGTCGATAGAAAGCGAGTTAAAATGGGTAACGCTTATGAAATTCTCATACTTGAATCAAAAAACAAGCATTATAGCATAATCTTAAAAATGATTAATAGGATAACAGTATCATTTCCAACATTAAACATGCACTTAACCCTTTATCTATAATAAAAAAATCGCCTGATTGGCGATTTTTTTATTATACTTATTAACTATACTTAATACAATACTCTATCAATAAACTCAAAATGATGTTTAGTATCACGGTTCGAATTATAACTTTTAATCTTATCTAGAACTTCTCCTTTATAGTTAACCGCAATAACTGTCGGAAGAGATCTTACTCCATATTTTGAATTTAAAACTTTATTCGCAGCTTCTTGAGCTGAAGTAATCAATTCTTTATTTCTTGGAAAATCTACTAATAATAATACAAAATTTTTAGATTTTTCAACAAATGCGTCGGAACTAAAAAAGTCTTTTTTTAACATTTTACACGGAGGACACCAGTCACTCCCCGTAAACAACATTAAAATAGGTTTGTTTGTTTGTTTTGATTTAGTTTTAGCTATTTCAAAATCAGTTTCCCATTTTAAACGCCCATCATGTTCTTGCGCATAAAACAACGTAGTCACAAATAATAATATAATCACTAGGGTATTCTTCATATTTTCAATTTATATCATTCATTTTAATACTTCACAATAACCTTACCAAGAATTATAATGTAATTACATTAGTTTCAACTGATTTTCTTACTTTTTTAAATTTAGAAAACATGTCCCCTTCTGCCCTGTAACCAATTGGCAATGCCAATACAGAAGATAGTCCTTTATTTTTCAACCCCAATAACTCATCATATTTTTCTGGTAAAAATCCTTCCATAGGACATGAATCTATTTTTTCCAAGGCGCAAACAGTTAATAAATTACCTAAAGTAATATAAGCTTGTTTTGTTGCCCATTCTTTAATTTCTATTTCTTTTTTACTTGAAAAACTATCTATTAAAAAAGCTCTAAAAGAATCTATTATATCATCAGAGGTCCCCCTAATAGTTTTTTCATTTTCAAAATGAGCTCTAATGTAAGCCTCGTCAATAGTGTTTTCAATACAAATAACCAATACATGTGATGCTTGCGCAACTTGTTCTTGGTTGAATGAATGGGGAACTAACTCTTTTTGTAGCTCCTTATTACTAACTACAACTAACTTAATTGGTTGTAATCCGTATGAAGTTGGAGTAAGAGTAAAAGTTTCTTTTAATATTTCTAACTTTTCATTTGAAACATATTTTTCTGGATCAAATTTTTTAGTAGCATAACGCCAATTAAGACTATCTATAATATTCATATCACTATCTTTACAGCAAAAATAAGTAAAGTAACAACTATTTATCCCCTTATTAGTATAACTTTAATTGATTATTTTATAAATAAACTAACTTGGTCATTTCATACAAGCAATAACAACAACAAAACACAATTCACATGACAATTGATGAACGAATAGAGCTTTCTGAAACAAGAATTTTTAAAGCCGTTTTTCCAAATACTACAAATCATTACGGAACACTATTTGGAGGAACTGCACTCCAGTTAATGGATGAAGCTTCATTTATATGCGCTACAAGGTTTAGTAGAAAAAGAATGGTAACCATATCATCAGATAAAATAGATTTTGACAAGTCAATCCCTGAAGGAAGTATTATTGAATTGGTAGCAAGAGTTATTAAAGTTGGTACTACAAGTTGTAAAATTAAAGTAGATATATTTACTGAAAGAATGTACTCTAACGAAAGAGAATTGGCTGTAACTGGACACTTTACCTTTGTTGCTATTAATGAATATAAAAGTCCAGTACCCGTAGTTTAATGGAAAGCTTACAAATTACAGTTAACGGAAAAGTACAAGGAGTCTGGTTTAGAAAATATACTCAGGAAAAAGCAAACAAATTAAATCTTAAAGGCTATGTAACCAATAAAGGTGACGGAACTGTTTTTATTGAAGTAACCGGAGAAAAAAAAGAACTAGATATATTTATACATTGGCTTCAAGATAAAGGTTCTCCTCTATCTAAAGTTAAAGAAGTTAAGATAGCCAAATTGAACACTAAAAAGGAATTCAGTTCATTTGAAATAAAAAAATAAAAAAAGAGCTACATAGTTGTAGCTCTTTTTTTTATTTTTTAACCTTCATATACTACCCAAACAGTACCTCTTTATCTAATATAAAGTTCTGAATAAAGGCAATTGATTTTTGAATATCATCATGTAACAACCTGTCTTTTTCTACAAATGGAACTTCTTTACGATATGCCTCCACCAAACTTTCTATAAAAGGAGATGATTTTAATGGTCGCTTAAATTCTAATGCTTGTGTAGCATTTAATAACTCTATTGCTAAAATACGCTCTACATTATCAACTACAGTTTTACATTTCACAGCTCCATTTGCTCCCATACTTACATGATCTTCTTGTCCGTTACTCGACACTATAGAGTCAATACTAGATGGTGTGCACAACTGCTTATTTGCACTTGCAATACTTGCTGCAGTATATTGCGGTATCATAAATCCTGAATTCAAACCTGGTTCTTTTACCAAAAATGCTGGCAATCCTCTTAATCCAGAAATTAACTGATATGTTCTACGTTCAGAAATACTTCCTAATTCAGCAACTGCTATTGCTAAATAATCAGCTCCTAATGCTAATGGCTGACCATGAAAATTCCCTGCAGAAATAACCATATCTTCTTCTATAAAAATATTTGGATTATCAGTTACCGAGTTAATTTCAGTTTCAAAGGTTTTCTTCACAAATGCTAAAGTATCTTTTGATGCTCCATGTACTTGAGGCATACACCTGAATGAATACGGATCTTGAACTGCTTTTTCTTCCTGCTCAATTAACTCACTATCTTCTAAAAACGAAAGAATACGTTCAGCAGTTTTTAACTGACCGTTATGAGGACGAATAATATGAGAATATGTTAAAAACGGTGATTTATTACCATTAAATCCTTCCAATGATATAGTTCCAATAGCATCAGCGAAATAAGATAATTTATATGCCTTTAATAAGTTATACACTCCATAGGCACTCATAAACTGCGTTCCGTTTAATAGCGCTAAACCTTCCTTAGATTGTAATATAATTTTAGTCCAACCAAATTTCTCAAACAAAACTGAAGCTGAAATTTCTTCTTCTTTATAAACAACGCTCCCCTCTCCTATTAATGGCAATGCTAAATGAGCTAGTGGCGCTAAATCTCCAGAAGCACCTAATGACCCTTGGGTAAACACTACTGGATAAACCCCTTCATTAAACATTGTAATTAATCGTTCCGCAGTTACCAATTGAACTCCAGAATGTCCGTAACTTAAACTTTGAATTTTAAGCAACAGCATTAGTTTCACTATTTCTTGAGGGACCCTATCTCCCGTACCACATGAATGTGACATTACAAGGTTTTCCTGCAATAAGGTTAAGTTTTCTTTATCAATTTTCACATCACATAAAGAACCAAACCCAGTATTAATCCCATAAATAGGAGCAGATTCTCGCTCCATCTTATCATCTAAATAAGCTCTACATTTTTTAATATTCTCAATAGCTTCATCCGATAAAGCAATTTTTTTATCTTCTAAAAGTATCGTCTGTATATCAGATAAGCTTAAGTGACTTGTACCTATATAATGTATCATATTTAAATTCTTTGATTTGGACATCAAAAATCGACTTTGCTCTATTGATTTCCAAACATTATTATACGTAATTATCAAAACTTAATATATTTTCTCTATTTTTAAGCTTTCAAAATTTAAACTCTAATAGTTTTATAACTATAAAATCAAAGAGATTACTATTAACCTAATAAAATTGAAATGAAAAAAATTGTTTTCGCTTTAGCAACTTTAGCTATTGTTTCTTGTAAAAAAGAAGAAGTAAAACCAGTAGATTACGCTTTATTCTCTGGAAAGATTACTAATAAAAATTCTGACACTATTTACGTTACAGGTAAAGATTTTAAAAAAGCTATTCCTGTAAAAGAAGATGGAACTTTTAATGACACCTTAAATACAGCTAAGGGTAAATATATTGTTCATATAGGATCAGAAACTTCTAATTTTCATCTTAACCAAGGAGATAACTTAAATTTAACTATAGACACTAAGGAATTTGATGAAACTATTGCCTATACAGGTGAAGGATCAGTTATAAACAATTATTTAGCAAAAGCATACATGTTAGAGGAAGTAACAAATGCAAAAATGAATCCTCGTGAATTATTTGCTTCTGCTCCTGAAGTTTTTATCTCTAAAGTAAAAGCAGTTCAAACGAGTGCTGATTCATTATTAACTTCTTTTAGTATTAAAGATACTGATTTTGTAGCTGCTGCAAAAAAGAATAACAACTACACATATTTAGCTGCTTTAAAAAACTACCCTAGATATTACCAAATGGTAAGTGGTGGAAAAGAAGCTGTTTTACCTGAAGGATTTAGTAAAGAATTAGATGGTTTAGACTTAGATAACTCGTTAGATTTTGACAATTCTGATTCTTATAAAGGATTAGTAATGGGGGATGTTCAAGGTAAAGCTACTGAAGCTACTGAAAAAGATAGCACACTAACATTTGCAATGTCATTCATTAATCAAGTTAAAGGATTAAAAAGTGATAATATCAAACAAGCTCTTATTACTAATATTGCTGGAGAAATTAAGGCAGGTAATGATGAATCTGATGCTATTTATAAAGAAGTAATGGCTATAACAACTGATAAGAACCTTAAAGAGAAAATAACTAAGCAATTAGCTGATTCTAAAAAATTAGCAAAAGGAAACCCTTCTCCTACATTTGAAAACTATGAAAATCATGCTGGAGGAACAACCTCATTAGCTGATTTAAAAGGAAAATTTGTTTACATTGATATGTGGGCTACATGGTGCGGACCTTGTAAAAGAGAAATTCCTTTTATGAAAAAAGTAGAAAAAGAATACCATGGAAAAAACATAGAATTTGTAAGTATTTCTGTTGACAGAAAAAATGCACATGACAAATGGAAATCTATGGTTAAAGATGGTGAGATGACTGGAATTCAATTATTTGCAGACAATGATTTCAAATCAAAATTTGCAGTTGATTACGGTGTAAATAGTATCCCAAGATTTATCTTATTAGATACTGAAGGAAATATTGTTTCTGCTGATGCTCCTAGACCTTCTGATCCAGGATTAAAAACATTATTAGCTGAACACGGTATTTAATACTTAAAAGCTAACTAACCATATCTGGTTATAAAGAACATTAAAAAAGCGATTCCTTTTGGAATCGCTTTTTTTGTTCACAACTTAGTTGATAACTAGCAAAGTACATTTAACTTATCAATTGTAATAATTTGTAATTTAGAGTAAACCAATACCTTTATAAATTATGAATAACAGAGCAAATGATTTATTAAAGATTAGATTAGGTGTGAAAACTACTACACTTAACAACAATATGTCGGCCGACGAGTATTTTCAAAACACAACCTTACGACCGTCTATTCAATTTCAAAAAGAATTACTTATTGAAGGTTTTAAGAATTATGTTAAAAAACACAAAAACGTATTTCATAGCCTTTCTACCGACAAGAAATTGCATTACATAGAAAATGCAATTCAACGCGATATTAAGTTCCGAAATTCATTAAAAGGGATGATTATTGGTGTGTTTTCATTAGAAGAATACCAACAATACATTCAAAATTCTTCCGCCTTAAATAAGCGTATGATGAACTTGGTAATTGAACGACTAAAAGACAATATTTTATTATTAGAACACATCGAAGATTTATCCAAAGCAGGTTAATCGTCTAAAATTGATTCCCCATTTAAATTTGTAGTTAATACTTCGCTCATATAATCAAAAAATGGGCGAAGTGTTACAAATACGTTAACCACTTCATCTACAAATTCCTCAGAAGTCATTTCTGCATCAGTAAATGATTTCATTACATAGAATTGTTTTTTACGAATTAACTCAATAGCCTCATTGTTTTTATCGAATCCCTTTGGCGAAGTTTTCACACCCTCTCCCTGAATACCATTAGGAAATACTTTTTTAAAGTTTTTATCCGCTAAAATTTCATTTATTTCAGAAGCATCCAATTCAAACTCTTTTCGAATACGCAATAAATCTACTGGACTTGGTCCGTAAAACCCTCCTCCAACAGCACAATTACCTGGTTCTAAATTTAAAAAATAACCTCCTCTTAATCTTTCTGAGGATCTTTTAAAACTTCCAGCAAAACGAGCCTTATATGGTGTTTTATCTTTTGAAAAACGAACATCCCTATAGATACGCATCATTTTATACGCTTCAATATCATCCGTAGTATTTAATTTTTCTAATACTGCTTGAAAAAATAATTTTGCAGCTGCCTCGTATTCTTTAAATTCTGATTTATGTTCTGCAAACCACTCTCTATTATTATTTTTTGCTAAAGCTTTTAGAAAAGTATTAGAAGATTTTGATATTTGCGCCATAATAAAAAATGAATTAGTTTTTAAAAATAAGAAAAATTATATGATCAAAAATTAAAATAAAATAATTTTACTATTAATGGTATAAAAACAATCTATACCACCTAATTACTCAATAATTCTTTTGCGTGATTTAAAGCAGTTTCAGTAAGCTCCTTACCTCCTATCATTTCTGCTATTTCATTAACACGTTCTTGGTGAGATAAGTGCTTTAAGTTCGATTTTGTTCTCCCATTAACATCTTCCTTATACACCTTAAAGTGACTAGATCCTTTACTCGCTATTTGAGACAAATGCGTAATACTAAACACTTGCATGTTTTCACTCATATACTGCATTAGCATCCCCATTTTATGAGCTACGTCTCCCGATACTCCAGTGTCTATTTCATCAAACATTATGGTTGGCAAATGTTTGTATTTAGACAAAATAGCCTTTATTGCTAGCATTATCCTTGATAATTCTCCTCCTGACGCAGCTTTTTTAAGTTCATTAAAGTTACCTCCTTTATTGGCAGAAAATAAAAACGACAACACATCATTACCATTAGTTAAATAAGCTGGCTCTTGAGTTACAGAAATTTCAAATCTTGCATTTTCCATTCCCAAGTTATTCAATATTTTCTCCAACTGCTTGGTTAATTTTGGAATAGCAACACTACGTTTTTCATGCAATTCATTAGCTAATGAAGCTACGATTGCTTCTTTTTCAGAAACCTCATTTTTTTTAGTAATAATAGCTTCATCCAAATTAGCAACAACACCAACTTTATCATCTAATTCATTTTGAATTAATAACAGCTCTCCTACTGTAGCTACATGATGCTTTTGTAATACACTTTGTAATTTATTTAACTGCTCTGTTACTGCTAATAATCGTTCTGGATTTGCTTCTGTATTTTGTTGAGCTGTTTCAATTTCACCAAATACATCTTCCAATTCAATTTGTACAGACTCAACACGTTCAAAAAACGATTTATAATCTGCTGAAAAGCCAACAATACTACGTAATACCGACTTTAACTCTGTTAACGAATTCAATGCCCCAATTTGCTCATTAGAACACAACTGATTTGCATGAGATAATTGTTGTTCAATAGTGTCAACATTACTCAACTGCTCCAATTCTTCTTCTAAAGCATCTTGATTCAGGTTGTCTAACTTTAATTCTAATAATTCATTCAATAAAAACGAATTATAGTCATGTGATTCATTAGAGGTTTTTTGTAATTCATATAGCTCCTCTAATTCACAAGATACTTTTTTATATGCTGTTAAAGCTATTCTATATTTTGATAAATTAGCCTCGTTTTTAGCCAAAGCATCAATTACTTCAAATTGAAATGAATTATCCGTAAGCTGACTTGTTTGATGTTGTGAATGAATATCAATTAATTGTTCACTAATTGTTTTTAAAATTTGTAAGGATACAGGAGAATCATTTATAAAAGCCCTTGACTTACCAGAAGGAAGAATTTCTCTCCTGATAATTGTATTTTCTTCATAATCTAATTCAGATTGCTTAAACAATTTTTGCAGTTTGTAATTGGCAATATCAAATTCAGCCTCTACAACACATTTAGAGTTTGTATCGTTTATTACTGACAAATCTGCTCTTTTCCCTAAAATTAACCCCAACCCGCCTAACAATATAGACTTACCTGCACCAGTTTCACCAGTGATAATTGAAAATTTATCAGCAAAAGATACTTCTAAAGCATCAATTAGTGCAAAGTTTTTTATGGAAAGGTTAATTAACAATTATTGCTTTTTTAAGAATGAATAACAAAGCTAAAACAACTTTTTAACTAAAACTTAATATTACTCCATTTAGAAGAGTTATTAGGTGAAACTCGATTTAGTAAATCAACCAAATCAGTAATTTTAACACTTTGTCCTCCTCTAAATATTTGTTCAATTTCATCCGCTTTTGCATCAAAAAATGTACGTTGTAAAAATGAGTTTGCTCGTCGTGCATTCATTTTTTTAAATTGATTTAATGCCAATATAATTCGTTCTTTCGCTTTTTTCTGATTAGCATGCATTTCATCTAAAGCTGTTCTATGATATGCATACAAAACGTTTCTATACTCAATATAAGACGGTGACAACAACTGATCTATCAATTGATATCTAGTTTGATTTCCATCAACAGGAGCCCATCCTTTATACCCACTAGATTGTGCAACATTTAATACATTTTTTGCTTGGCTATAATATTCTGTACCTCCTTTTTTAGCAAAAGTATCAGCATCCATTCCTAATATTACGTATGCATAATAAGAAATTACTGAAGTTAAGTTTGATTGGAATTGATTAGGGTTTAGTGTCAAGTTTTGAAACTCGATATAATTAAAACTAAAATCCTTATCGTTAAAATTAAATATAGGAGAGCTATATGTTGAATTATAGACCGGTCTTGATGACTGCACTTGTAAACTAGCCTTAAAAGTATCAACACTAAATTCTGTTACCGTAATTATCATTCCACAATTAATTCGCTCTTGTGGCGAAATAATCTTATTAGTCCAAGTAGTTTTATTTATAAAATCATTTAATGAACGTTCTAAGGTTTTAAATATTTGTTGATTTTGCTGCCCTGTTTGTTCAGCATTAATAACCAAAGTACAATTTAGTTCTTGTGCATTAATAGTGTAACTACAAAACAATAAACAAAAAACTGCTATTAACTTACTCATGTGATTTTATATTTTATCCAAAAGATAATTAATTATATCATTTGCTACTTCCTTTTTAGATTTTAATTCAAAAGAAGTTAATGATTCATCTTTATCAATAATAGTAATTTTATTGGTTAACTTCCCAAATCCGGCACCTTTATCTTGTAACGAGTTTAACACAATAAAATCTAAATTTTTCTTTTTTAGCTTTCCTTTTGCATTTTCAATTTCATTATTCGTTTCCAATGCAAAACCAATTAAAAACTGTTCTTTCTTAATAGCTCCTAATGAAGCTAAAATATCTTTTGTTTTTTCTAACTCAATTGTAAACGTAGTTTCCCTCTTCTTTATTTTCTGAGTAGCTACATTTTTTGGTTTATAATCAGCAACTGCTGCTGCACAAATAGCTACATCAACTGTTTCATAATAATTATGAGCAGCTTTATACATTTCTTCTGCAGAAGTTACAGCTATAACCTTTACTAATGAATTTGAAATAGATTCTTTTGTTGGACCAGAAATTAAAATAACCTCAGCTCCTAAATTAGCTGCTACATTTGCTAATTCAAACCCCATCTTACCAGAAGAATGATTTCCTATAAAACGAACAGGATCTATTGCCTCATAAGTTGGACCAGCAGTAATTAATATTTTTTTATTTCGTAAAGGTAATTTACTTAAAATATCAGCTTCAATAAATCTAAGAATATCTTCAGGTTCAGCCATACGACCTTCGCCTACTAAACCGCTAGCCAATTCACCAGAACCAGCTGGAATTATAATATTTCCAAATGATTTAAGCGCTTTAAAAGATGCTTCAGTAGAAGGATGCTTATACATGTCCAAATCCATTGCTGGCGCAAAATATACTGGGCATTTAGCTGATAAATATGTTGCTAGTAAAAAATTATCTGAATTACCAGTTGCCATTTTTGACATGGTGTTTGCTGTAGCGGGTGCTATAACAAAAATATCAGCCCATAATCCTAAATCAACATGATTATTCCATAAATCATTATCATCATTCTCATTTGTAAACGAAGATAATACAGGATTCTTTGACAGGGTTGATAATGTAAGTGGTGTAACAAAATCAATAGAAGCAGGTGTCATGATAATTTTAACATGTGCACCTGCTTTTATAAAATGTCTAACTAAATATGCAGTTTTGTAAGCGGCAATACCTCCAGTAATACCGAGTAATATGTTTTTACCGCTTAAAATTGACATATATTATTCTTCTGTTTTTGTAGTATCTCTATGATAAACTTTTTCTGCTAACCACTCCTCAACAGCAATTGCATGCGGCTTAGGTAATTTTTCGTAAAACTTAGAAACTTCAATTTGTTCTTTGTTTTCAAATACTTCTTCTAAACTATCATTAAATGTAGCAAACTCTTCAAGTTTTTCTACCAATTCATCTTTCATTTCAGTATTAATTTGTGTAGCTCTTTTTGCTATTGCAGAAATTGCTTCATAAATATTACCTGTTTGCTCATCTACTTTATTCTTATCGTAAGTTATAGTAGTTACGGGAGCATCTGTGTTTTTAATATCCATAATGATTATTTATTGAATTGTTCTAATTGTTTGTTTATGTCTGCTAAACTTTCTTCAGCAGCTTGAGATAATTCTGATTCAGACGCTGCTCTTTTCCATTTATTATAATACGTAATTGCAGTCTCTAAACGTTCTTTCTTTTTTCTTTCAGTACTATTTCTTGCTAATAAGTAAGCTGCATCGTACTTATAGTATAAAGCTTTTTCTTTATACTTAGTTCCTGGGTAATCGTTTAAAAAATTATCAAAAATAGTTATGGCTGCATTATAATCATCTCTATACTGAGTACCACTACTAATTCTATGATGATATCCTTTAGCTATATTATATGCTTTCTCCTCTAACTTAGAATTCATTTCTAATGCTAAATCACTAGCCTCTTTTAAATACTCTGATTTAGGATAGGTATTCATAAAGTTTTGCAACTTTAATATCGCCTTATTAGTGTCTTCTTGATCTAAACTTGATCTTGGAGAAAGGTAATAGTTACTTTTTGCAGCTTTAAAAGCCATTTCCTCTAACTTCTCACTACGTGGGTACGCTTTTGTAAAACGCTCGAGTTGATATGCTGAAGTATTCCAGTCCTCTTGTAAATAAAAGGTATTACCATACATATACATTAATTTCTCTGCACCTGGCTTACCTCTATAATTTGGTACTATTTGAGCAAATAAATTTTGAGCTTTTTTTATTTTACCTTCATTGTATAGTTTTTCACCCAAAGCAAACTTTGGCGCTATATCATCTTTTCTAAATACTCTTTGGTATTCAGAACAAGAACTTAATCCTATTGCAATGGTAATAATGTATACTAGGTGCTTCATAAATAATCAAAAGATTTTGCAAAATTAATCAATTTTAATCGAACTAAAAACAATTTCTTTTACGAAGATAGCCTACATTTTTATATTGGGAAGCTTATTTACTAAAATTTAACTTTTCCCATGTTTATTTTAGCCCATAAATAGCTATACAACTTCAATACTACTCAACTTTGCATGATCGAGAATAGCCTGGTCATTTTCATCAAAATAATACGCTGGAACAAACTTACTATTACCTTTTAAATCATTAAAACTATAGGAATGCATTTGATATACATTTTGAGCAAAAGCATCTTCATAGTATTCAATCAAAATCAATAACTCGGCACTTAACTCTAATATTTGCTCATCTGTATATTTTTTTAACGGACTTTCATTATCTATTTCATGTACAATTGTCCAAGTTGTAGGCAAATACATTATTTTATCACGTTCTAAATCTAACTTAAAAAACTTTCTAGTTAAACCTCCTTTTTTATCTAATTCATTAATTGCTAAAGTCACCGTGATTTCAGGTTCTATCATAACATTTGCTCGTTTGTTCATTAGTCTGAACATAATAGCTCTATTCTCCTTAAAAGGTCTTAGCACTATAACGTCACTAAATCTAATTGCTGCTTTGGGCTTAGAAAACCTTCCATACAATAGTCCAGTCATAAAAGCAAAACCTATTAAACCAATGAGTGCTTCTAAGGATGATACAAAAGCGGCTGCATTTCCTTGTGGTGAAATTAATCCATAACCCAAGGTGGTTAGCGTTTGTGCACTAAAGAAATATGAATTTAAAAAATCTTGAAAAGGAGAAACTTTAGTTATTGTCAAATACTCTACTCCTATTCCATAATAAATACTCGCAAAAAATAAATTCAAAACTACGTACCATACAAAAATTAGGAATATAAATTTGGTCCAAGACATATTAATTAGCCCTGAGTATATTTCTGATACTGAAAATTTTCTATTTAAGTGTTTTAAATTAAAACTCCCATCTGTATTGACCATCCTTTTTGCTGATGCTGCAGTTTTATACCCAAATCCAGGATCCTTTATTTTTGCCATTTATAAATTTATTATGTCATGAGAATACAAAAGTCGTAGTAATTAGTAATCACTACGACTTTAAATATACTATTATTTATGAATTATAAATTATCCATAAAGCAATTAATCTTGTGCTGTAATTCTTCACTAGCTTCTATTAAGGGTAAACGAACATCAAGCCTACACAATCCTAATTTATGAAACACAGCCTTAATTCCTACTGGATTTCCTTCTTCAAAAATATAATCAATAGAATTAGCCACCTTGTAATGTAAGCCATATGCTTTCTTCACCTCTCCTTTTAACCCTAAGCGAATCATTTCAGAAAACTCTTCAGGTAACCCTTGTCCAATTACCGAAACCACACCAGCCCCACCTGACAGAGTCATTGGTAATGCAATCATATCGTCACCTGAAATTACTAAAAAATCTTTTGGGGCCGTTTGAATAATTTTCATAGCTTGTACCAAATCACCCGCAGCTTCTTTTACTGCTATAACATTTTTAAAATCATTTGCCAACCTTACAATAGTTTCTGGTAACATATTAGAAGCTGTTCTACCAGGAACATTGTACAAAATAATTGGTTTTGGAGAAGTTTGAGCAATCGCTTTAAAATGTTGATATATCCCTTCTTGACTTGGTTTGTTGTAATAAGGAGAAACTGACAAAACTGCCTCAAAATCTGACAAATCAATAGTTTTTAACTGAGTAACTACATCAGCAGTATTATTCCCACCAACACCTAATACCATTGGTAAACGTTTATTGTTCGCTTTCGTTATACAAGCAATTACTTTAGCCTTCTCTTCATTAGTCAATACAGCGCTTTCCCCTGTGGTTCCTAAAACAACAAAATACTCAACTCCTTTATCAATATTGTAATTCACAATACGCTCCAAAGCATCAAAATCTACACTTTTATCTTTTTTAAAGGGCGTTACTAAAGCCACTCCCGTTCCTACAAACTGGTTCATTATATTTTATTTAAAATTGATAAGTACTTTTTTAATTCAAATGTAAATGTTGTAATATCATCTAATTCCGTAGCTATTGACAAATCATTTATGGCTTCATTAGCTCCTGAAAAACCAATCTTAAATTTTGCTTTAGACTGAACTGCAACTAAATTTAATAATAATTTATCGTCTTTATAAAAACTCAATAAACCATCATAAGTCTTATTAATAAATCTCGAAACCGAATCGTTTTTCAGTACTCCACTAAAACCTAAATCAGTATCAGTAAACATAGTTTCTGGAAATTGCTGAGCAACCTTTTTATCCGAATGGTAATATAAAACAGTTATTGATTCTGATTTTATTCCAAAAACAGTACTTATTTCATTCAAAAAAGGAAACGCTTCATATTTTGATGCATCTACCAAAATAGCTAAGCTAACAATCTTACCTTTGGTAGGAGTCATAATAGTTTTTAGGCTATTTGAAATATACTTTTGAGCAGATTTTTTTTTGATTCTTTTAAAAAACATTAGCTTTACATTTGTAGTACAAAAATACATTCCTAAAATCCATTATACAAGTTATAACCAAATATTAAAAGCATGAAAACACAACATTTTGTGATAATAATTATTTTACTTTTTACCGTTACATGTAAGAGAAGTAAAAAAGTATTATACAAAATTGAAGGAAAGCAACTTATTACTGATAGCTCTATCACAAATAACAAAAATATATCTGATTTTATAACTCCTTATAAAAAGCATTTAAATGACCAATTAGACTCAGTTTTATGTACTACTCCTAAAGATTTAACAAGAGTAGATGGAAAGCTAGAGAGTACTCTTGGCAACTTAATGGCTGACATTTGTTTTGAACAAGGAAATCCTGTTTTTGAAAAACAAGCGAATAAAACAATAGACTTTGTGTTATTTAATTACGGTGGTATTAGAGCTCCTATACCAAAAGGAAACATCACTTCAAAAAATGCTTTTGAGGTGATGCCTTTTGAAAATGAACTAGTCGTTACAGAATTATCTGGTAAAAAAGTAGTAGAATTACTACACTTTTTATTTGTAAACAAAAAGGCACATCCTATTTCAAAATTAAGATTGAAATTGAATACCGAAACTTATCAAGATGTTATGATAAATAACATCCCATTTGATGAAACAAAAAATTACTTCGTATTAACTTCTGATTATCTACAAGAAGGTGGCGATAAAATGAATTTCTTTAAAAACCCTATTTCATTACATAAAACAGGTTATAAAATAAGAAATGCGTTAATTGATTATTTTAAGAAAACTGATAGTATTACCCCAAATCTTGACAACCGTTTTACTTATGCAAACTAGACGATCATTCATACAGAAAACAGCCGTTAGCACAGCTTTCATAAGTTTAGGAGGACTTTCTTTAAACTCATTTAACAACTCAAAAGAAGCCCACATCACCATATTACACACAAATGATGTACATAGTCAAATAGAACCTTTACCTAATAATCACTATAAATACCCTAATCTTGGTGGATTTTCAAGGCGTGCAACTTTAGTAGATAATATCAGAAAAAACAATCCTAATACTCTATTACTAGATGCTGGAGATATTTTTCAAGGAACTCCCTATTTCAATTATTTTGGTGGTGAATTAGAATTCAAATTAATGTCTATGCTAGGTTATGATTTAGCTACACTAGGAAATCATGATTTCGATAATGGAATTGATGGATTCCTATCACAATTACCAAATGCTAATTTTGATTTTGTTTCTGCTAATTATGACTTTAGGAACACTATTTTGGATGGATTAGTAAAACCTTATAAAACATTTACAAGGGATGGTATAAAAATTGGCGTATTTGGTTTAGGAGTTGAGTTAGAAGGATTAGTTAATAAGCGTTTATATAAAGAAACAACGTATTTAAATCCTATTGAAATAGCTCAAGATACTGTAAGAGATTTAAAAGAAAAGGAACAATGCAATTTAGTTATTTGCTTGTCACATATTGGTTATAATTACAAAAACAACCCCGAAAAAGTATGTGATTTACAATTGGCACGAAACACTAAAGATATCGATTTAATAATTGGAGGACATACACATACCCTACTTCCTAAACCAACAATTGAAAAAAATAGTGTTGGAGAAAATGTTTTAATAAACCAATGTGGGAAAAGTGGTGTATACATGGGACAGATAGATTTTTATTTTTCTTCTGATGGAAATAAAATTGCTAAAGGAAAATCAATATTGGTATAACATAAATACAACAATAAACCCCTTTTCATAAGATAAGCTATTAGCATATATTTAACAGCCTAAAATAAAAAAAGAAGTATCTTTACCCCCTAACTTAAATTTACAAAACACACAATGGAAAACATACAACAACCACAAATAGTACCTGTAGCCGCATTATCCGATGAGGCTAAAGTAGCATTTTACAAAAAAACATATAGCCATGTGGCTGGAGGAGTATTGGCATTTTTTATTGCAGAATACCTATTACTACAATCAAACGCTTTAGTAGATTTTATGCTTTCAATGACACAAGGATGGCGTTGGTTAATCATGCTAGGTGGATTTATGTTTATGACTAATTATGCAGAAAGTACTGCTTTAAAAACTTCTGATAAAAACAAACAGTATATGGCCTATGGGTTATATATCCTTGCCCAAGCTATCATTTTTATTCCTTTAATATACATTGCTATAATGTACTCTGGTGGAATGGATTTATTAAACCAAGCAGCTATTGTTACTTTATCACTATTTGGAGGATTAACTGCTGTAGTTTTTGTAACTAATAAAGATTTCTCTTTCTTAAAATCAGCGCTTACAGTTGGATTCTTTATTGCAATGGGATTAATCATCGCTGGAGCTTTATTTGGATTTGACATGGGATTATGGTTTTCTGTAGGAATGTGTGTTTTAGCAGCAGGATCAATTTTATACCAAACATCTAATCTTGTACATAAATACACTAACGAACAATATATTCCTGCAGCAATGGGATTATTTGCTTCTTTAATGCTATTGTTCTGGTATGTAATACAGATATTTTTATCAAGAGATTAAGTCACCTATGACCTAACGCCTATACATCAATACGTATAGACTACATATAAAAAAAGCCTCCAATTTAATGGAGGCTTTTTTTATTCCTACAAGTTGGTTTATTATCCTATGGCATTCCCTATACAATTGACCTTTAAACCAAGTCTACTCCCAGTTTGTGTACATTTTACAGAATATTTACACCACTTCCCTACTCAATTCAATTTTGGCATTTTTTCTTATGACCAATTTTTAGTATTTCATGCTAAAAATTCCCCGCCTTATGCCATTTTCTTCCTCGTTTTAAGCTCTTTATTGTCTCTTTACATCGTATTACAGCTATTAACAATTGATCTCAACTCATCACCAAACAATTGATTTTAAGCGAATAGCGTAATTTATTTTATGTACAACAAAAAAACGTAAAACTATGAAGAACAAAAAAACAAAGTATTATGTAGCCTTCCTATTCAGTATAGGTATGCTCGTAACAAATGCTCAAGAGAACACCGTTAGTTCTGGTGGGAATGCAACAGGAGTTGGAGGATCGGCTTCCTATTCTGTTGGTCAGGCTTTCTACATTACCTGCACAGACACTGCGGGATCTGTTGCACAAGGAGTGCAACAACCTATAGAAATACAAGTAGTATTAGGCATAGAAGAACATGAAATTAATTTGTATGCAAAGGTGTATCCAAATCCGACAACTGACCTAATCAATTTATCAATTGGAAACACAGACACTTCGGGTTTGTCCTACCAATTATTTGACTATTCAGGTAGAGTACTTACCTATGGGAAAATAGAAAATGAAGATACTTCTATTTCAATGTCAAGGTATCCACAAGCAATCTATTTGTTAAGTGTAACCAAAGACAACAAAACCATTAAAACATTTAAAATCCTAAAAAACTAAGAAGATGAAAAAATTATACACACTTATAGCAATCCTATTAATTAACATGGCTGCTTTTGCGCAAGCTCCACAAAAAATGAGCTATCAAGCGGTAGTTAGAAACGCTGCTAACGACTTAAGTACAAACCAAACTGTTGGAATGCAAATTTCTGTATTACAAGGAAGTGACACCGGAACACCTGTATATATTGAAACTCAAACACCTACAACCAATGCAAATGGGTTAGTAAATTTAGAAATAGGTACTGGTACCGTAGTTTCTGGAACATTTGCAAGTATAGACTGGTCTACAGGAACATACTATATTAAAACAGAAACTGATCCTACAGGAGGAACTTCTTATACCATCAACGGCACTAGCCAATTATTAAGTGTTCCTTATGCCTTGTATGCAGGAAATACTGGTGGTGGATTAAGTAATGGTGCAATAGCAGGAAATACACCGTATTGGAATGGAAGTAACTGGGTAACTAATAGCAGTAACTTATTTAACAACGGTGGTAATGTAGGAATTAACACTTCTTCTCCTGAAAGACTTTTAGAAGTACATAGTAATACCACTTTTTCAGCAGGAATTACACCTACTTTAATGTTAAGTGATAACTTTCAGAAATGGAATTTAGGATTGGGATATGATCCAGCTTTTCGTTTTTCAATAGCTTCTCAAGATCAAACAGAACGTTTTGTGATACAACAAACTGGTAATGTAGGTATCGGAACTATTAACCCTTTAGCTAAGCTAGATGTTGCTGGGCAAATTAAAATTACTGATGGAACACATGGAGCAGGAAAAGTATTAACATCTGATGCAAATGGTTTAGCTACTTGGACTACTCCAACAGGAGGTTCAAGTAATTTAGCTGACGGAACAGCTGCTGGAAACACTACATATTGGAATGGAACTGATTGGGTAGAAACTAGTAATCTATTTAGTAATGGTACTAATGTAGGTATTGGAACAACAACTCCTACCTCTCAATTTGATATTATGGGTACTACGGAATCAAGATCAAGATTTAGATATGGAACAGAGACTGCAGGATTAACTATAGGTAACTGGGCAAATGAAGCATACGTCTATAATGAATTAAATACCGATTTAGTATTTGGTACAAATAGTGCTACTAGAGTAAGAATAAAAAACGACGGTAATGTAGGTATTGGTACTGATACTCCTGGAGCGAAACTAGACGTAGCTGGTACTATTAAAATTACTGATGGTTCACAAGGAGCTGGAAAAATATTAACCTCAGATGCTAACGGATTAGCTACTTGGGCTACGCCTGCAGCTGCTCCAAGCTATTATCACCTATATAATGTTTATGGAGTACCATCCTCTTCGTTTCAGTTAGGTTTAAGTGGTACGATGGTAACTTTTGCAATTTATAATAACTGTACAGGCATGAAGACCTATGGAGGTACTATGATGATTAACCCTGCAGGAAATGTGACAATTATAAACTATACACCTGTTGATGCCACTGGTGCTACCATGTCAGCTACTGGAAATGTAATAAGTTTGGAATCAGGATGTGGTACCATAACCATTACTTTAAATGTCTCTGGAAGTTCTTGTACCATGACTACAGGTGGTGTAGGTGGTGCTTATACCGAAGCCAAAATGACTGTTATAGCAATGTAACATACCTAAACTAAGAGAGAATAAATTCTCTCTTAGTTGTCTTTTTAAAACCAGTGTATTTTTATACATTGCTAACAACTAATTTTTAACCAAAAAAACATTTTAATTATGAGTAAGACTTTAACTACAAACCCTTCCTTACCGCAACCTTCAAACGCTAAACTTACACAAGAAATCCTAACTACTTTTCCTTTTGGTAAAGAAGCAAGTATCTTTAGATTAACTGTAGAGTTTAAGAATTATTCTGGTGATGATTATCAAATTATACATAGTAATAATGATTTAAATTATACTATTGTTAATGGACCTGCAACATCGAAAACCCCTCAACTTCAAACTAAGTCAATACAATTTGAAGCAATAGCAAAAGATGACATAGGTAAAACTTTTTCAGTTAGTAATACTTATAAGTCTGACGAAGAAGGGAAATTCATAGCAAAAACAAAAAACCCATTTGAGGGAACAGTTCAGCCTGCAGGAGATGGAGATGCTTAAAGAAATATCATTGGTTTTCAGAGCATAACTATAATGTATAAAAAGTCCTGTAAGTATATTTACTTACAGGACTTTTCACATTTATTAATAAAAAATTAGTATTAATTCATTTTATTTGTTTTTTAAACACAAAAAAATGAATAATCATAGCCTTTTCATATTCTTTATATTATTATTACCTACAACACTTTTCTCCCAAATAAAAGTTCAAGATAGTTTGTTTCAAGCAGATATACAAAAACAAATAATTACTCATCAAGAACACGTTAATTTTAAAAAAGCACATACATTTTACCTAGAAAAAAAATGGGACTCTACTTTAGTATACAGTATGAAGCAATTGAGTTTAGTCCCAAATAAAGAAATTACTGATTACTGCCATTTTTTTAGAGGACATAGCTTTAGGATGAAGAAACTTTTAAATAAAGCTAAACTAGAGTTTAAATCAATTTCTCAGCAATTTAATTTTTATTATAAAGTGAATATAAATTTAGGTGAAATTTTACTAGAACAAAAAAACTTTGATAAAGCAATAGAATATTTCAAGGAGGTTGAGAAACATATTAATACCGGGCAGTATGTTTACAAAAAGAGTAATATGCTACATAATTTAGGCATGTGTTATACGAACCTAGAGGAATATGATAAAGCAGAAGAATATCTATTTAAAAGTAAAGAGCTCCAAGAAATCAATAAAGATACCGTTTTACTAATAGGTACTACAATGGATATTGGAATTTTGTATTATCTAAAAAGTAATTCTTTAAAAAAGGCCCTTCCCTACTTTGAGAAAGCATATGATTTATCTAAAAAAATTAGAGATTTTGATCTTAAAAGAAGAACATCCCTTAATATGGCAGTCTTTAAGGAATTAAGAAAAAAGCCATATGAAGCTTTAAAATACAGAAAAGAGCATGAACAATGGAAAGACTCACTAAACGACCAAAATAAAATTTGGGAAGTTGCGGAACTAGAAAAGAAATTTGCAGTAAAACAAAAGCAAAAAGAGGTTAATGTTTTAGAAGCTGAAAATAAATTAAAAGAAGCCGAAAAAAATAAATTACTCTACTCCGCTATCAGTCTATTACTATTATTAGCTACCGGCGGGTATTTTTACTGCGGAAAAATAAAAACCAATAAAATTATAGTTGCCCAAAAAGTAACTTTGGATGAATTGAATGCAACAAAAGACAAATTGTTTTCTATTGTAAGTCATGATTTAAGATCTTCAGTAAATGCCTTAAAAACAAGTAATTCTAAATTACAAGAAAGTTTAGAAACCAAAAACTTTACGGAGTTAGATACACAACTAAATAACAACAGTGCTATTACTAATGGTGCCTACAACTTGTTAGATAACTTACTGAATTGGGCACTACTACAAACCGAACAAGGGTATTTTGAAATTACTTCCATGCGCTTGTTTATTATTGTAGAACATGTAGCCTACAATTATAAACCTTTATTACTTGATAAAAATATTAGCTTTGAAAACACAGTTACAAAAAAAGACCTTATTGATGCCGACCAAGAATCCTTAAAAATTATCCTCAGGAACTTATTAGACAACGCTATTAAATTCTCTAACGAAAATGGGATGATTAAAGTATATTCTCAAAGCACAAACGAAAATTTTTGTGAGCTTGTTATTGAAGATACTGGATTGGGCATGTCTGAAAACACACGCTTAGAGTTATTAAAAGACACTGCTCTACTCTCTAAAAAAGAAAACGAAGATATTATCGGTACTGGACTAGGGATGCAATTGGTAAAACAAATGATTCAAAAAAACAAAGGAAAATTTAACATTGAAAGCGAATTAGGAAAAGGAACAAAAATGATTGTATCTTTACCCAAAACCGCTAGCT
>Ga0209395_1000805_pt1 | contig 45551 bp, 38 predicted proteins | sample GOMGulsemesocosm_3_FD_184635 | JGI IMG/M metagenome (GOLD analysis project Ga0209395, IMG submission 184635) | Methane-oxidizing microbial communities from mesocosms in the Gulf of Mexico - GOM9D Gulf of Mexico (SPAdes) (version 2) | ecosystem: Environmental > Aquatic > Marine > Cold seeps... | reverse complement strand
TCCAAGTGTTAGCGGCTGCTTGTTCAAGCATGTAACGCGCGGTCGCGCCTATGGTTCTAATCGTTTTAAAGTGACTGCGAATTGAAGCTGACCCAGCCGTGCCTTGTGAACCATATTTAGCTCTATCGGCAGGGGCTTGAACCACGGTTACGTCTTCCCAGTTTGCACACATTTCATCGGCAATTATTTGTGGTACTGACGTACGAATGCCTTGGCCCATTTCACTGCGATGACACACAATGGTGATTGCGCCTGAGGCATCAAGGCTGACAAAGAAATTAAGGGCTAATTCACTTGAAGCTTCTTGGGCGATGGCACTATGTGATAAAGGTAAAGTTACCCCCAACACCAAGACACCAGAGCCTAAGCCAAGTGATTTTATAAAGCGGCGACGACTAACATTTTCAACGCTCTCGTTTAAAGACTCATTTGTGGTTATGGCTTTATTCATTATGCACTCCCACTGTTTTGACTGGTTTCAAGTGCCATTTCGCTGCCCGCTTTTTTGATGGCGGCCTTAATGCGTTTATAGGTTCCGCATCGACAAATGTTGCCTTGCATATGCTGGTCGATATCATTATCAGAAGGACTTGCATTAGTGGCAAGTAAGGCGGCTGCACTCATCATTTGGCCACTTTGACAATGACCACATTGAGGCACTTTAAACTCGCGCCATGCAATTTGAACGTGATGTTGAGCTGTGTCTGCCAACCCTTCGATTGTGGTTATTTTTTGCTGCCCAATCACTGAGATAGGCGTGACACATGAGCGAATAGGCTGGCCGTTCAAATGCACGGTACATGCACCACACAATCCTAAGCCACAGCCAAATTTGGTGCCGGTCATTTGCGCTATATCACGCAGAGCATAGAGTAGTGGCATTTCGGGTGGAGCATCAATAGCCACATTTTTATTATTTATATTTAGCGTGAGCATAGAGTTACCTTGTTTTGATGTTGATTAATTACGTTGGTGGTACTGGTATAAATCTTCAATTGTATCAATGTCTTGATTGGCTTGAGGGCATTCAATTAACATGACGTTGTCAGTGTGTTTATTGAGTAACTCCTTAGCGCCTTGATCGCCTTTGAGTTGGGCTAGCGGGCTAAAAAATTGCTTAGGAAAGATAGCAGGTACGCAGGCACGTTGATTAACGCTTGAAGCAATAATGGTGTCAGGGTATTGCAAGCTGAGTGCAGTAAGGCGCTGATAGTGTGTCGTAGGTACAGAAATTTGATCTGCTAAGCACACCAGTAGTCGTTGGCTCGCTTGGGATAATTCATTAACAGAATCTGCTAGGCTGTGCCCCATGCCTAATTCCCAGTTCTGACTAAATATTGGACTAACATGCGAGGGAAGTTGAGACATCACGCGGCAACTGTGCGCACCTAACGTGACATACACCTGATTAATGTTAGGGCAGTTAACTTGTGAGATTGTATGGTTGAGTAAACTGTTACCATTTACATTGGCTAGCTGTTTGATCCCATTGAATCGACGGCTCGATCCTGCGGCTAATACGATGGCATTAAGTGGCATTATAATTGATCTCCGTTTCATTCATCATTAGCAGTTTGCTTAGCTGCATTTCATCTTTGGAAAGCGCTGAGGCATTTTCTAAGTAGCTTTGAATTTGACTGACAATTGATAACGCAATGGATTCAGGTAAGTCACCCCCGAGGTCTAACCCTATTGGGCTGATTAATGGTCTTGTTAATGTTATATTTTCAAGCGCTTGGTGACTTAACACCTTCTCTGTGCGATGCCTTGGACCTAACAAACCGATATAATCACACTGACTTTGTTGGGCAATTTTTATGGCTTTGGCATCACATTCAACATTATGATGCATGATGACAATAGCATCTGCATTAGCAATGTTGTCGTGGTTAATAAGTGATTGATATGATTGGTTAATAATCGTATCGGCGCTTTTAAATACTGATGGCCGTGCATAGTTAGTTCTAGAGTCTATTAAAGTAATATGCCATGCCATTGTTTTAGCAAGAGAAACCAAAGGAAGCGTGTCCACGCCGCCACCAAAGATAACGAGGTTAGGTTTAGGAGAAATAAGGCTAGAAAAACACTGATAAAGGTTATCAAAATCGTTGTCTTTGGCTCGACTTGAATGGTTTTTACTCAGGCTATTCTCAGGCTGGCCATCCATTACTATTTGACTATAACGTGCAGATTTATTGTGAAGTAAAGACTGTAATAATTGATCTAGATGCAAGTATGAATTACTGCTTGAAACGGGTTGTAGCATCACTTTTACCATGCCGCCACAGCCGATACCTAGCTGCCAAGTTATGTCACTCTCATCGCTCATGTCATAACAAACGATGTTATTTTCGCCATTTTGCCAACACTTTTGGGCTTGGCGCTTCAAGTCGGCTTCTAAGCATCCGCCAGACAGCATGCCAAAACTCTGACCAAAACTATTGATCATCATGCGTGCGCCAACTTTACGGTAAGAGGATCCTTTCGTTTGAACGACGGTGGCTAGCACCCATTCAAACTCATCTTTGTGACAAATCCATTGCTGCAATATATCTTGAAAACGATTGCTCATATCAGTCCCTGATTATTATTGTTTTTTTTTTGGACAACTCACTATAGATTTCTGCTTTATTAAATGCAATCTTTGAGTCAGTGCAAAGTGTTGCTAAATATGTACTGCCGTGATCAAGTTATGTATATAGTTCTCATTCAGTTTCGTGGCGTTATAGTGCCTCACAATAGCGCAGTTCAATATTTTAATAGACAGGATTTATAATGAATAACTTAATAAAAGCAATCGCTTTGATGTTGATAACCACGGGTACAAGTATAGCGAGCAGCTTGCCTGACTTTCCTTTTGTATTAGTCACCGGTGAAGCGAAAATTGAAGTGTCGCCAAATATCGCTCACATAAATTTAAACCTGATGACGTTTGATTCAGATCCTGAAAAAGCTTTAGCTACCATAGGAAGTCGTGGTCGAGACATTGTTGCATTACTCACTAAATTAAATGTAAAAAAATCTGATATCAAGTCGTACAATCTTAATAAGCAGACTAGAAGAGAGCGCTCAAACAGTTACGGGCAAGGTAAAATTTCAGGGTATGAAATTAGTCAGCGCTTTGAAATAGCACTTCGAAATATTAAGCATTACTCCCTCGTTATGGATCAACTTATTGCGATGAAAAATGTTAATAACGTTAATATTAAGTTTGACGTTACTAATCGCGATGAATTAGTGCAAAATTTAGTAAGAAGTGCAGGTAAAGACGCTAAACGTAAAGCACAAGATTTGGCGGCTGGCTTGGAGACAAAACTAGGCCGTGTATTTGCGGCGACGCAAGACAGTAGTTTTAATGAGTTTTTTGCTCGCTTTGGATTACGCCAAGAAAATATGGGCCGTATTGAAACAATGAGAATGAGCGACCGCGCTGGCAACTACAATATGTTTGCCCCGGAAACTATTGAATTAAGAAAAACCATTAATGTGGTTTATCGATTAAAATAACGCAATCAAAGTCAAGTGAAACGGCGCTTACAGCGCCGTTTTTATCTAAAAAATGACTGAATACAATAATCCAGAACCAATGGCCATGGATAAAATTACCGTTAAAAACGCCGCAATCATTGTGTTGTGAAAAATAGATTTGAGTAGAATAACTTCCGTTAAACTTGCACCTGCACTCCCAATAATTAATGCCATGACAGCGCCTAGTCCCATCCCTTTTGCGGCTAACGCTGCACTGAGAGGAATAACTGCTTCGGCTCGAATATATAATGGAATACCAATAATAGCGGCAACTGGAATAGCGAACGGATTATCATTGCTCGCTATTGATGCGATAAATTCGGTTGGCATAAAGCCATAAATCATCGAGCCTAGTGCAATGCCGCCGAGTAAATAAGGCATCACTTTCACAAAATCTTGCCATGTTGTTTGCCACAGTTTACGCCATTTATTGATTGGCACACCATTGCTGCAACCCGTGCTACAACCGGTAAATTCAGGTTGTGTATACGCTTTCTGTCGCACATATTTCTCAAATCCCAGTTTTTCTAACAAGTAACCAGCAATGATTGAGACACCCATTGCCATCACAAAATAAAAGATGGTGACATCAATGCCAAAGGTAACGGCGAACAAGCCAATAATAATTGGATTTAACAGCGGGCTAGCAAACAAGAAAACCATCATGGTGCCAAAACCAGCGTTAGCGCGTAACAACCCTTTTAAGAAAGGAATGGTAGAACAGGAACAAAAGGGCGTGATAGCCCCTAAGAATCCAGCAATAATATAACCCTTGCCGTGTTTGGAACTTAAAATTGTTTGAATTTTTTCTGGTGGAATGTATAACTGCATCACGCCAACAAGATAGCTAATGATGAGGAATAGCAACGTTAGCTCAACCGCTAAAAACGCAAACATGTTTAAGGTGTCTAATAACATTTGATAAGTAACATTCATAATTAATTTCTTTACTTCCGGAATGTTCGAAATATAATATCTAAACGATCAAATAACAACCTTTATTTCTGCACTTATCGAAATAGAGTGATGTTTGTGCTAATTATGTGATGTTTATTAAAAGAAGGATCGTGAACAGTTAATTTAGGGAGGTGGTGTACCAACACAGCATTCGTCTTGAAGAAAATTAATTACTTGCATGAATCGATCATATTCAACGACACAATACAAAGTAGTGCCTTCACGGCGCTGGGTGATTAATGAGGCTGAAGAGAGACTCGAAATATGATGAGATAGCGTTGAGTTAGGAATGTTAAGTTCTTTTTGTAGCTGGCCTACCGCTAAACCTTGAAAACCAGATTTAACGAGTCGTTTAAAAATGGTCAAACGAATTGGGTGGCCTAATTCTTTTAGGGCTTTCGCTGTTTCTTCAATCGTTGTTGTCATTAGAAATACCACTCATCAAATTTTTAATGCATTTAAATGATCTGATGTTAGCCATGGATCATTTAAAAATTGATGATATCAGTTAACCGCCTATTTAGACAGTAAGCAAAGTAAGCAAAAAATTGCAGCTTAAGACAACCCCAATAAGTTTCAAAATAGAGAGTTTGAAAGACTTTAAAGCTAACAAGCCAATAATCACAACAGCCATATCCATTGATGTATTAACACTGCTGACAAAAATAGGTTGGTACAATGCAGCAAGCAACAAACCGACAACACTGGCGTTAATTCCTGCTGTTATTCCTTTTAATGTCGGATGCTTTGATACCGAGCTCCAGCTAGATTTGAAGCAAGTGAGTAATAAAAATCCTGGTAGGAAAATACCCAATGTTGCTATTGTCGCGCCAAGCAGAGGTGCGTCTTCAAGTGTGTTGTAACCCAAAAAGGTCGCCAGTGTAAACATAGGACCCGGCACACCTTGTGCTAGCGCATAACCCGTTAAAAAAGTGTCGTTATCGAGTACACCACTGGTCATGTTTTGAAGTAAAGGAAGGACGACATGACCGCCACCATACACTAAGCTTCCTGCTTGAAAATAACCAAAAAACATCGCTAAAAGTTCTTGTTTAAACGTTAAAAAGCTCAGGGCAAACAATAATATAAAACCTATAAATAATGGTTTGTTGATTGATAGTTTTGGCGTTTTCTGTTGCTCAATAGCAGGAGTCCTTAAATAACGAAAACCAATAATACCAGCAATAACAAGTGCAACTATTTGAACGCTTATGGATTGAAATAACAAGATGACTACAGCAGTTGCCACACATAGACTCTGTGTTAAACGTGTTTTACAAAAATTGCTAAACATGCCTAATACAGCATCTGCGACCACCACGACAGCTAATAGTTTTAAACCGTGAATAAGGTTAGCAACTACTCTGTTGTCACTAAAAAAATCACCAAAATAGGCAAATATCACCATGAGTATAAAAGAGGGGAGCGTAAAGCCGACAAAGGCACTCAAACCACCTAACCAGCCAGCTTTATGATAACCAATAGCAAAACCTACTTGGCTAGAGCCTGGTCCGGGCAATATATGGCTAATGGCCACTATGCTGGCAAACTCATCTTCTTCTAACCATTTTAGGTTTTTTACAAATTGATTATGAAAATAACCTATATGTGCGGCGGGTCCGCCGAAGCTCATGAGGCCGAGAATAAAAAACTGTTTTATGACGTCAAACATAGCAATAACAAAGGCGTTGAATGGGAATTGGCGATTATATTAATCGATTTGTTCAAAGATAAATAGTTTTGTTGGTGGGTTATAAATGAGAGTAGAGCGATGGGGCACAGCTCGTTGTAGTATCTTTATTTGAACGCCGAACTTAGTAACAGAAAGCTCGGCGTGAATTGGTGTGTTATTTAATAGACTATAAGCCACATTATATTGCAGCAGACGCCGGCGGTTTATTTTTTATTAAAAACAAGCTGACAAAAGAGATTAAAATAGGCAAAACGATTGCTGAAGGTATCAGTGAGGATAACTCAAATATTTTAGCATTGGCTATCGATGAGTTTTTCATTGTTTGTAGTTGTTCAGCAATTGATTCTGCGCTGACATTGGCTGCATTGAGTTCAACTTCTTTGAGGGCTAACACTGACGTGAACCAATCTGGATTGATAACGTTATGGTATACATATAAAAAGGGATTGTAGATAATATATGAAATGACGCCGATTAATAAGGCCACTAAAACGCGTTGTAAGATAGTGATATTGACCAGTTTATTTTGCTGGTGGATAGCTAAAAGTATCATTAATAAAGGAAGTAATATAATCGCCATATCAAAATATTGTCCAATATATAAATAACTACTATCTAAGTTTGTTAACCACATCAGTGTGGTATATAGGCAAAAGCCTACGCCCATAAAAACGCCGTATTTCGTATTCTCAATTAAATCTATTTTCATTGTTCTTCCCTAAACCTATTATGTTTTGATAATTTTGCACGAGAAAGTCGCGTAAACTTAAGTCGTAATATAATGATAATAATTTGAATAGCAACAAGTTATGTATTGTTGGAGAGGGGGGAATTGTAAAATAATATACAGGCCAGAAACAGAAAAGGTTGCACCAGCAACCTTTTTAAATAAACGACTTACTGTGTTTTCTAGAATCCAAACAACGAATAAGCGAAGAACTTGTCGGCTACTGTGTTTAAGAAAATGACTAGTAGTATAACTGGGATGAAAGTGCCTAATGAAAAGTTAACGTACTTTTGCATTAGTGAACCTTCGAAGCCGTCATCACCAATACTAAGTTCTTTATTGAGACCAGATTTCTTCCAGCGGTAGCTAACAAATAAACAGACTAACAAACCGTTGAGTGGCAAGATAGTTTCGTAGAAAATATCGATGATGATGTCAAAGAACGATTTAACACCGCTGCCATAGGTCACCATTTCAGTTAAGAAACCAACCATACCGAGCGATAGACTCGCTAGAATAGTTAATGCACCACCGAAAATACCAATAGTTGATAATGCCTTCTTACGACTTTGTTTTTTCTCATCCATTAAATAAGCAACGGGCACTTCAATAATTGAAACAAGTGAAGTGATTGCGGCAAAAAATACCAGTAAGAAGAATAAGGTTGCAACACAACTTGCAGCGATAAAACCAATTGAGGCTTGTAATGCTAAGAATATCTTTGGCAACAATATGAAAATTAGACTTACCGATGAGTCGCTTAACTCACTTGGGTCAACATCAGGCTCGAATGAAAAAATTGCAGGGATAACTAATAAACCAGCGATGAAAGCTACTGACGTGTCGGCCAATGCCACCATTTTAGCTGAGCTAACAATGTTAGTTTCACGGTTTAAATATGAACCGTAAGTAATCAAGATCCCCATACCTAGTGATAATGAGAAAAAGGCTTGAGACAGTGCACCATTAATTACCGATGCGGTGATTTTTGAAAAGTCAGGTATCACATAAAATTCAACACCCGCATTCGCGTTATCTAGGGTCAGAACAAATATAACCAAACCAATCAACATGAAGAATAATGCAGGCATTAATATCTTGGACACTTTTTCGATGCCGTCTTGCACGCCCATCTTCAAGATGAAGTAGATGATAGCAACAACACCAATCATCGCTGCAAAAATATAGTAACTACTTACAAAACTTCCAAAAGTACCTTCGGCGGCTAAATAGGCTAAATCACCTGTGGCAGCCATGAATAGGTAGCCAAGAATCCAAACACTGATAACGGTATAAAAAACACCAATCATAAAGGGCGTTAACACACCAATTAAACCAGCGATGCGCCATTTACTGTCAGCGCTAGACAAACCACCGTAAGCTCCAACAGGGCCTTTTTGACGATTTCGGCCCATGGCCAATTCAGCCATCATGACAGGTAAACATAAGGCAACAACAAATAAAGCGTAAATAAATAAAAATGCACCACCACCATTTTTGGCCGCATTAACGGGAAATCCAACTAAATTACCAATGCCCACTGCACTTCCAGCAGCGGCTAGAATAAAGCCAAGTCGAGATCCAAACTGTTCTCTATTATCTTTCATAATTAACCTTTTATTTTGATATTGACTTATTGATGTCAATTTACTGCCTCGATGCTATCAAGGTTTTTGACCAATGTCTCACCTTTGGAGGTCTGTTTTGTAGACTTTTTGTTAAAGAGTGTGAATAAAACTTTGCGTTGCTGTATTTTTGTACTGACATTGTCTATTTACCTTTGTAAACTCAACTATTTGAGATGAAGTTATGCGCTCCCAGAATCAAGTCGATGTGCCCGATACAATTAACTGGGCGGTATTTAAAAGTATTGCCCCTTATTTAAGCGAGTATAAGTGGCGCGTGTTACTCGCTTTGCTCTGCTTGGTATTAGCCAAGGTTGCCACTGTTTATCTACCCTTCGTGCTTAAAAATATTGTTGATGATTTAGATAAAACGCAGCAAATGCTAGCTGCACCTTTGGCGTTAGTTATTGCTTATGGAGCGTTGAGGTTAGGGTCTGTTTTATTTGGTGAACTGCGTGATACGTTGTTTGGCCGAGTGACAGAGCGCGCCATGCGCCGAATTGGACTTGAAGTCTTTAACCATTTACATCGCCTTGATTTAAATTATCACTTGAACCGTCAAACCGGCGGAGTCGCACGTGACATGGAACGAGGCATTACTGGTATTAGTTTTGTTATGCGCTTTATGGTGTTTAACATCGTGCCGATCATGATTGAGCTATGTTTTGTCATTGGTATATTGCTTGTTAATTATGGCTTTAGTTTTGCGCTCATTATTGCGGGCGCTGTAGTGAGTTATGTGACTTACTCAGTAAAGGCAACCCAATGGCGAACTCGTTTTATTCGTGAAGCGAATGCGGCTGATTCGAGCTCAAATACCCGTGCTATTGACAGTTTAATTAATTACGAAACGGTAAAGTATTTTGGTAATGAACGTTTTGAAGCGGATGCCTATGACAGTCAATTAGCCGTTTGGGAGCAAGCGCGTCGTAAAAATAGATTGTCGTTATTCGCTTTAAATGGTGGTCAGGCTTTTATTATTGCTATAGCAATGACTTTAATGATGGGATTTGCCGCTTACAATGTAAGCCAAGGAACAATGACCTTGGGTGATTTTGTGCTGATTAATGCCTTTACGATGCAGATATTTATGCCGCTTAACTTTTTAGGCTTCGTGTATCGTGAAATTAGAGCATCACTAGCGAATATCGAGCAGATGTTTGGGTTGTTAGACAAGAAGCCTGCTGTTGTTGATAGTAGCGATGCAGTGTCTTTGAATGTTGCAGAGGGCGAAGTTAAGTTTGAAAACGTCCATTTCTCCTATCATCCTGAGCGCCCTATTATTAAAGGTATTAATTTCTCGATAAAACGTGGTCAAAAGGTCGCCGTTGTTGGGGCAAGTGGCAGTGGTAAATCTACCTTAGTTAAATTGTTATATCGATTTTATGACGTGAATGATGGCGTGATTAGCCTCGATGGGCAAAATATTAGTCATGTCACTCAAAGTTCTCTGCGCCGTGCCATTGGCATTGTGCCACAAGACACTGTGTTGTTTAATACCACCTTGATTGAAAATATTCGTTATGGCAGACCAAGTGCCAGTGATGAAGAGGTGGAACATGCGATAAAGTTAGCGCATTTAACTGATTTTATTCAAAGCTTGCCAGACAAAGAGAAAACAACGGTAGGAGAGCGTGGACTAAAACTCTCTGGCGGCGAAAAACAACGTGTCGCCATTGCTCGTACTATTTTAAAACGACCTCATATACTGGTGTTCGATGAAGCAACTTCATCGCTAGACAGTTACAGTGAACAACAAATTATGGCGGCAATTAATGAAGTAGCTGCCAATAATACCAGCTTGGTCATAGCTCATCGTTTGTCGACCATTGTTGACGCTGACAATATTATTGTGATGAAAGACGGTCACATTATCGAGCAGGGTACCCATCAGCAATTGTTGGCTAAAGGTGATGAATATTTTGCATTGTGGCAATTGCAGCAATCACAGGAGTAATAATCGTTTAGCTTGGCAATGATTAGATTGCCAAGCTAGTAGTGACAGCACCTATTTATCCCCTCAGCTTTTCCTTTTAATAACATGTTCGACACCTACCTTTCTTCTCATTAATTATTAAAGCTTGAGAGGGGGCTAGGTACTGCGGTTCATGGTGTTCAGTTCTTGTTAATAAACGTTGCCACAATATGAAATCTGGAATTAAGATTATGTTTTTAATGTGATTTATATATTGAGTTAATATTTAAGGAAGAAAGTTGTGATTAAAAAATTAGTGATAGTGTTATTGGTTGTTGTATCTAACAGTGTGTTTGCAGATGACGATGGTTGGACTTCTTTTATCGATAATAAAGGGCAAATACAAGTGCCTGTTAATATTAATGGTTTTGAAGGACTCGCCATGTTGGATACTGGTGCAACTATTAGCGCAATTAATCAATCATTTATTACTAAGCATAAACTGGAATTTGCTCAAGGGAAAAAGGTTGAAATAGGCGGTGTTCACGGAACCGTTAAAGCACGTAATGTCAAAAATGTCAGCATAACCATGCTTAGCAAGCAAATTAATTTCAAAGAAATGCCGTCTTGGAGATTCAGAACAGAGGAAAGTATTGCCGTGATTGGCATGGATTTTTTACATAATTTCATTATCAAAATTGATTACCCCAATCGTCGTTTACAGTTCTTAAACCGTGATGGTCTAGACTTGGAAAAAGAGAAAAATGTCACGGCGGATTTTGGCCATTCAGAAAGACGACTAATAGTGGATGTAGGTATAGAAGAAGATAAAGTCTTAAAGCTATTATTAGATACAGGTGATGGTGGTGGAATTGTATTGGATAGAAAGATAGCCACTCGTTTTAAATTACTAGATAAATACCCTAGTGAACTTGGAGTAGGTAGCGGAATAGCTAAGTCAGCAAACCTAGACGAAATTTCAGTTTCTGGGGTAAGTTTTGGACCTTATTCGTTAGATGATGTGGAGATACGTGTTCCAGTTGAAGGTGAAACCTTACGAGTCTCAAAAAAGTATATTGGTTATTATGGAAAAAATAGAAGAAAGAGAGTTGATGGTTTTTTGGGATACGATGTATTAAAACGGTTTGTCCTTACCATTGATTATAAGTCTCGTTATGTTCATATTGAAATGCCAAAGCAAATAATTACTATGTAGATGCTGTTTAACATTCCCCATAACACAAGAATATAAAAATATTAAGGTTCTTGGTTAAGTTGATTCAAAAAATGAAATGTCGATTCATTTGACCAGTCAGCAGCGCCAAATAGACGGCCGTATAAGGTTGTATCTGGTTTGATAATGACGGTTAATGGGAGTGATTCAATTAAGAAAAGATCTGATTGGTAAATGTCATTATTTACATAAAACCGAGTCAGGTCCTTTATGGCTAAACGCTTGAAGAAACTTGTTATATCATCAGGTTTCATATCGACGGCAATAGTTAATAGTGTGATGTTCTTATTGTCTAAACGATGCTTTAGTTTATCCAGTTGAGGTAACTCAATGAGGCATATATGGCAATAGGACGCCCAAAAGTTGATAACTAACCATTGTCCCTTATAGTCTTTTATTTTTCGCTGAACGCCCTTTGAGGTAGTAAAGCTGAAATCTGTTATATTTCTTGAGGGTCTAAAAGTATATAGCTTCTCTTGCAGCAATTTCAGATTATGTTGAGTCTCATTTTCGGCGGCGTTGACTGTACTAAAACAGTGCGCTGCCAGCAAAATAATTAACCAACGCAACATTATTTCTTAATGTCTTGTGAGATCGGCACAACCACATCGATATCATAACTACTGTCCCAATATTCTTTGATGAACGGCTTATCAAATTTGTAGTTTCTTCGATAGGATTGGTTTTTTACCTTGCTACGTTTTGACATGACAACAAACCATTCACCATTACCGTAGGTTACATGGCTAATGTGGTAATCTTCAGTTCGTTTTTTTGTTATAAACTCTTTAGGAAATGAGGTAGAAAGTTTATAAGTTTGACCACCAATTCCTGTTTTTTTAGCGAGCACAACAGACCATAATCCAGCACCATATTCAATGTTCTGTATGCGGTAATCTTCATCCCAGCCAGTTGCAATACGTTTAGCAGGAAACTTTACACGGTTAAACCAACGCTGTTGACCTAACCCAGAATCTTTGGACATCATAACAGTCCATTGTGAACCGTCGTGAGCAACGTTGGTAATGGAAAAGTTCTTTTTCCATTTTTCTTTAATAAAATCTGAGGGGAAGTTCTTTTGTGTTTTATATAACTGAGCGCCATAGCCTGTATTTTTTGAAGCGACAGCTATCCAACCATCGTAACCATGGGCTAAATGTGTGACACGTTTATCATCAGCCCATTTCTCACGAATGAATTCATCGGGAAAAGTTGACGATTTTATATAGGTTTGACCGCTGTAAGAGAGGCCTTTAGACATAACAACGAGCCAATTGTCTTTCAATTCCTTGAGGTCTTTTTTCGCGGACGAATTATGACGTAGGGCTAAAGACTTTGATAGGTCCCGAATGGCCTCAGATTCTCTGTCTATATTTCTATAGGCGGCTCCGCGCCAATGTAGTGCTTTTCCACGATCTGATTTAGAAGAAACTTCTTTTAAACTGTTAGTAAGATCTGTGATTGCGTTTTCATAATCTGACGTTTGATATCGACTACGGCCCATGTCGAAATATAACTGTGCTTTGTCTTTTTTACTGGCAGAGTCAATTCCTTGAGAGTATTTGGTATACGCCTCATGGTATTTTTTTTGCTGATAAAGAATATCTCCTGATAATTGATAAACAGCGACTAATTTTGGATTCAAGATCCCAGCCATTTCTAAATCATTGAGCGCTAAATCCGTTTTCTTTTGCCTATTTAGTACTTTTGCTCGTTCAACATAATACTGAGCATATTCTGCCTTTAAAGGTAACTGCTCAATGGCTTGATTATAATGACTAATGGCGCTACTTCTTTTTCCTTGTCTAGCCTGTGATAATCCTTTTAAGTAACTTGAACCACCCGGAAGTTTAGCCAGTTGTTTTGTGGATTGCTTAGCGATGTTAGATGGTGCACTTTTTACATCTAAATGTTTTATGTATCTTAATTTTTCATTCGCTTCAATAACAATGGAAGGAACATTAGTCTTAACTAATTTCTTTAAAATCGTTTTACTATTTGAGTAGTCTTTAGCCATCAAGTAATTGATGGCGGCCATCATGGCGATGTCATGATTATCAGGTTGTGCTAACCATGCTTTTTTAAACGATTGAGCCGCAGACGCATAGTCGTTTTCTTCAGATTGTTGATGCGCTTTGTTTAGATCTTTTTCTGCACTGATTTGAGATTGGCACTCATTGAGCGCATCATTCATTAACGCTTTATCTTTAGGAGTAATAGCAACTTTTATGGCATTGTTGAAGTAGTTAATAGCTTCATCACAAGCATTATCTTCCATCAAAATTAAGGCGCCAAGCATGTAGCCTTCAAGACGCGTAGAGTCGAGGGTAATCGCCTCATCGATGGAAATAATGGCACTATTATAGTTTTTTTGCTCAAACTGTAATTGCGCTAGAGTTAAGGCTTCATCATAAATTCGTTGTCGTTTTAGATCCGGATTTTTATCATTAATCGCTAATTCTTGCAGGGCTTCCATTTTTGACTGCACAAAGTTGGGCCGTGGTTCATTGGGTGCTAAAAGAAGGTATTTACTATACCAAGCATGGGCATCTTTCCACTGCTCTTGTATTTCGGCCAACCGACCGAGATTATATATTACAGGCGAATACTTGGGATGTAGTTGCTGTAACTGGCTGTATTTTTCAATGGCAGCATTTATATCCTTATCATTTAGGTAGGCTTCGCCAATCTTTTTTAGTGCTTGATGTTGTGCTGTATTATTGGCATAGGCTGGCAGGGGCGTTACAAAAAATAGGCCAGCTAATGCTAGTACAGTTAACAACTTTATCCGGAATTTAAAAACGTTCATTTTAATATTAATCATCGATAATTAATCCATCATTTTTTGAATTGACACTAAAATCTTTCGCAAATGCGTCATACATATTAGTCATGTGCTCCTTTAAGCGGCCTGACCAACCGGGAGAGATAAAGGCACCGCTTTTTACATCAGTCATCAGGCTATGACTCGTTTGTTCTGTACCAGATAAGTCTTCCCATTGCCTATTATTGTGTGCCTCGTAATCAGCCTTGAATAATCGCTCACGTACTTTATTTTTTAAATATGAAATCGTTGATTTTTTAATTGCATTCAAATTAAAGCGTTTTTTAAGGTTTAAGGAATCACTTATTTTTGTTGTAACAGCACTGACACCATGACTAATACGATGACTAAACGAATTACCTGAATTAGTCTCTTTTAAGAAAGACTCTATGAAGGTTTCTGGGGCTGCGGAAAGATCATCTTTGAGCTGTACTTTTCCTTGTTGAAATAGATTTTTCATTTGTTCGCCTCGCCGCTGTAAATTGTATTTAACGCGGTTTACTATCGCCTCAGTTTTTTCTTTGAGTAGGGTTTTTACATTAGCTAAAATACGCGATTTTCGAGTCTGTATTAGTTTTTCTTTTGCTCGCGTGTGTAAATAACTAGTGTCTGACTCATAGTCTTCAATCTCTTCGTTTATGTCAGACCACTGTGATTGATTGACCAAGGCATCGTTTTCCCGTAATTGAGCAGTACGCTTTGCTTCTGATTGTGCAAACGATTCAATATCAGCTTGTCTGTCTCGTTTTAGTTGGGCTATTAACTGCGCTTGTTGAAGTGCCTCATGTCGTTCTTGCTCTCTTTTTATTTTGGCAAGTGAGGCAGCCTGCTGCGCTAAATTATCTTGGTTATTGACGGTATTCTTATTGGAGACTGTGTTATTTATTCGTGAACTCGGTGAGTAACTATAAACGTGTTTATAACGATTACGTTCACGTCGTTTTTTGGCCAGTTGAGATTTTCTCATTTTACGTTCAGCGAGTCGCGCTTTTCGCTTTAGCTGTTTTATTTTTTTATCATGGGCCTGCTTTTCTTTATAAACTAAATTTTTTGCCGCGAATTGCACGCTCATTAAATCTGAGCGCAGACTTGATATTTTATAATCAAGATTGAGGTCTTTATTAAAAAACTCCCGGTCTTTTTCTCTTGCTTGGTTTAGTGCTGTGTTATAAGTTTTCCACGTTTTTTTTATTTCCAGCTCTAATTTCGCAATAGCAGAATCTCTTTTGTTATTGAACAGCTTTTCAGCCTTCGCTTCCTTGCGATTAATGCTGGCTAATGCTTTATCATGTTTGTTTTGTGCTTGAGTCAATTCACGTTCTGCTTTAGCTATGTCACTTTGGTGCTTGTCTATTTTTTTCTGTTTTTTCTTTTCGAGTGCGGATATTTTACTTTTTACCCGTTTAATTTTACGTGCTGAATCACGTAAAAAGTTATCAAGCATACTTTGATTCGCTGGTACCCTAACCCCATTAACATCAGATAAATGTTGTTCAAATGTTTGGCCAGTTTCTTTGATGATTTTACTTTTAGGTCGCTTGCACTGGCTACAATAGTACCCAGCTTTAAGCTCAGCTAAGCCATCTCGTTCGAGTTGCTCAAGCTCGTTAATATCAGAGTTTAATGCGTTAAGTTTATTTTGATGATTAGGGAAGGTTGGCGGGCTGCTGCGTTTTCTATTTAGCGTATTATTTAGCCTTGTACGTTGATTTTTCCAGCGTATATTTTCCTTCGAGTGCTGTTCTTGATAACTCTTAGGATCAAAATCTGTTTCTTTTAGGTCGCTGACTTGTTTAGATAATTTAGATGTTTCAGGCCCTATATTTCTCATGCGTTGTACTAAATTGGCGTAATGACGGCGATTTTTTTTAATGTCAATTGACTGTAATTCAAGGTGTTTTAATTGATTCGTTTTAGACGTCACCGCGCGATATGCTTCTGCCGAGGTTGAATAACTTTGATAAGAGTAGGCATGCGATTGTGCGCTCAATAGCGCCATAAACAATAAACCGTAAATTAAATATTTCATAGGAGAAACAAACTCATCAGTTAATTTGAAAGAAAGCCTACAACAAAATCGTTGTGTTGATCGTATAAGGCGATGTAGTTGAATGTTGATATCACGGTGCGCAGCTTATTTTGAGTGTTAATTTCTCTAAAATATCTTGGATTATCGACATCGGGAAATGACACACCAAGTAATACACTAAATTGCTGATTAGCCTCTTTGATTAAATGGTTCGGCACTGACAGTACCAGCGAACCGTTATACTCTTTTAGAGTTATTTTATCTTTGTAATATTTAAGAGATGATTTATCTAGTTCGAATACTGTTCCAAACTCAGACATATGATTCAGACGTTTGTCACGTTGTAATTGCGCGTAATACAATGGCTGTGTGCCATTCACTTGGCCTTGATAGCTCTCAGCTGCAGTGGGTTTGGTGAGTTTGAGATTGAAATATAAACGTTGATCATTAATCACGGGTTTTGTTGTTAATGTTTTGACCAAATAGGGCGTGCTCTTAACCTTGTTACGACGCTTTTTGTATTCTTTAACGGATTCTGACACTGACTTTTTAAAATCAAACAGTTCAATAATGCTTAAGTCACGATTGGAGTTACTTACTACTTTTATAATACTACTTTTAATCCTGTCTAAACGTTTTTTCTCTTTTAAACGAATCGTTCGTAGACGTGATTCTTCGGTGTCTTTTTCTTGTTGAGCGACATTCATCACGTTGTTATTTGTCTGTTGATTTCTTTTAATTGGCGTAGAGGTTGATTGACAACCAGACATAAGAATCAATAGGCCAAGCAACATAGGTAATTGAATTATTCTAATCACAAATATATTCCCTAATGATAAATTATCGATACTAGTTCAGTAAAATAATAGTGGTTTTATTTATCCTACATCAAAGTCGTACTTGTATTCACGATATAATTCATTATTCACTCATGAAATAGAACAATGCTTATTTACTATGACCTGTTAATGAGGTCGTTTCTCCTGCTTAAAGCAATTACTTGAGTCCTTCAATGACAAACTCGCCGCTGAAGGTTAGTTTTATTTGCATATCTCGCTTCGTTTTATTTTTCCAGTACCATCCATGTGAACCCGTAAATGGTGCGGTAAAACTACCTTTCATCGAATCTACAGTCGCTATGGTATATGACTCAAAGTAACCTGTGGTATCACCTTTAGGTTCGCCGTGTAAGTCGACATATACATCGCCATGGCTGGTGGACCATTGATACGTTACTTTTTGATATTGGGTCATGGCTAGTTTGTATTCGATGCCTTTACCCGCCGGCACGGTAACGATAACTGATTGCGGTTCGGCGTTCGTTTTCGCTTTTGTTATTGCTTTGGGTACTACTGGGTTAAAGACGGTTAGTCCCATTTTTTCACCAAGACCAGTAGGGTCAATGTTGTATTCGGCTGGCAAGATAAAAAGTACTAACGCCGCGGCGGCAACAAGGCTTGCCAGAACACTGGCTTTAAATAACGATATTTTCGGTTGTGTTGATTCCATAAATTTCTCTCTATATTTTTTCTTTAATTCAAGTACGCGTAGACACTTTATTTAATAAAGTATGCTGTCGGCACCTTAGTTAACAAAGTAGCCAGTCAGTTGTAGGCCAATTAACATCATGCCAGCACTCATTAATAACGTATTAGTGATGTTGGAAAATCGGGTAAAACTTGGATAACGGCGCCATGCATTAATCGCAATCAAAATGACCATTAGAGCTAATAACTGGCCAATTTCAACACCCACATTAAAGGCGATTAAATTACTGATTAAGCCCTCATCGGACAAATTAAACTCTTGAATTTTTGTCGCTAGGCCAAAGCCATGAAATAAGCCAAAAATGAGTACGGCAATTTTCGGGTTTGGTTGAATATTGAAGCAGCGTTTAAAGCCTCCTAAATTATCAACCCCTTTATAGAGCACCGAAAAACCAATAATGGCGTCAATTAAGTAGGCATTTAAATTAATATTGGCTAACACTCCGCTCATTAAGGTGATGCAATGGCCTAAGGTAAACATGCTGACGTAGATTAAAACGTCTTGCTTACGGCGCACAAAAAACAGCACACCGACTAAAAATAACAGATGGTCGTAGCCCGTTATCATGTGTTTAGCGCCAATATAAATAAAAGGCACAATGTGAACACCGGGGTTCTTTGCGAGGAAGTTTTCAATAAAATTACGTGTTTTGTCATCGACACCATGAGCGATGACGTCAAAAGACGCCATCGAAATCATTAATGTAATCAAACAAAGCAATAACGTTATTATCGATTTGTTATTCATTAATTTTCCTAAGTAGAGGGTTCAACTTTATTGTGTTTACGATTCTCTTCATTTTTATTACTGTTTTTAGCATTGTGTAATAATCGATATAACGCTGGCAGCACGAATAATGTCAGGATTGTCGATGAAATGACACCCCCAATGACGACTGTTGCCAGTGGTCGTTGCACTTCAGAGCCAATACCTGTGTTGAGCGCCATCGGAATAAACCCAAGTGATGCAACTAAGGCTGTGGTAAGTACTGGTCGCAGGCGAGTGACGGCGCCTTTAATGATCGCAATATCAAGTGGCATATTCTTCTGACGTAAGTCTCTAATGAAAGACACCATGACTAATCCGTTAAGAATAGCGATTCCTGAGAGTGCTATAAATCCGACCGCCGCTGAAATTGAGAATGGTATATCTCGAATAACCAAGGCAAATATGCCGCCGGTTAACGCCAGTGGCACACCAGAGAATATGATCATTGAATCTTTGAAAGAGCCCACAGCAAGCAACAATAATCCTACGATTAATACTAATGTCACTGGCACAACGACACTTAATCGTTTTGACGCTGATTGCAGTTTCTGATAAGTACCGCCATATTCAACCCAATAACCAGCAGGTAGCTTTACGTTGTTATTGATCGCCGTTTGCACGTCTTTGACAAAGCTGCCTAAGTCGCGGCCACGCACGTTGGCTGTGACGACTACCCGGCGTTTCCCATTTTCTCTATTGACTTGATTAGCGCCATTAACCATATCAATAGAAGCCACTTCTTGCAGTGGGATCGCTTGTCCGTTGTTGAGCGTAATGGGCAGTCTAATTAGTTTATCCATATCGCTACGTTGCTCTTCTGGCAGGCGCACTATGATATCGAAACGTTTGTCGCCATCATAAAATTTCCCCACCACTTTACCACCCATTGCCGTTGCTAGTTGCCCTTGCAGTGCGTTAATGGATAACCCAAACATCGCTAATTTTTGTCTGTTGGGGATGATGGTTAAAATGGGGAGTCCTTTAGTTTGCTCAACGGACACATCTCTGATCCCGTCAACATCATTAATGGCTTTTTCTATTAACAGTCCAACTTGTGCCAGTGTTTCAAAATCATCGCCGAATACTTTAATCGCTAATTCGGCGCGAACACCCGCCAACAACTCATTAAAACGCATTTGAATAGGCTGTAAGAACTCATAACGATTACCAGGTACTGGTGAAACAACCGCTTCTAATTCGTCAACAATATCAGTTTTAAGTTTGCTTGGATCAGGCCATTCACTACGTGGCTTTAATATAACGAATGTGTCAGCAACGCTAGGCGGCATAGGATCAGTAGCAACATCGGGGGTGCCAATTTTTGAGAATACACGTTCCACTTCGGGTATTTTCGCAATATGCTGTTCTAATACCTTTTGCATTTCAACTGATTGAGACAGTGATGTACCTGGAATGCGCAGTGCGTGCATCGCAATATCACCTTCGTCAAGGTTCGGAACAAATTCACTACCTAGTTTGGTTGACATGACACCTGCTGTGGCGACTAGCGAAACAGCAACAAAAATAACGGCCCAGCGCGCCTTAAGCACATGGGTTAGTAGGGGACGATAGAGTTTTTCACTGGCGCTAATCACCACATTTTTCTTTTCAATGATCGGCGCTTTAAACATTAATGCAATGGCGGCTGGCACAAAAGTAATGGATAGCACCATCGAGCTTAATAATGCAATGACAACTGTGATGGCCATTGGATGGAACATTTTTCCTTCGACGCCTGATAATGCAAATATAGGTAAATAAACTGCCGTAATGATGAACACGCCAAACAACGCAGGACGGATAACTTCGCGTGTTGCATCAAACACCAAGGCTAATCGATCTTTGAGTGGAAGGGCGACCCCATTTGCACCTTCGCTTAACCGCCTCATGCAATTTTCGACAATAATGATGGCGCCATCAACCAACAAACCGAAATCTAATGCGCCTAGGCTCATTAAGTTAGCACTGGTTTTGGTTTGTACCATGCCGGTGATCGTCATTAACATAGCAAAAGGAATGACTGCCGCGGTGAGCAGTGCCGCTCTGAAGTTCCCCAATAATAAAAACAGAATGACGATAACGAGAATAGCGCCTTCGATAAGGTTCATTTTTACCGTATCTAGGGTTTTATTGACTAATGTTGTACGATCATAAACCGCGTTAGCCACCATGCCGTGGGGTAAGTTGCTATTGATTATGGCAAGCTTTTCTCCGACATCTCTAGCTACTTTTTGACTGTTTTCACCAATGAGCATAAACACGGTGCTTAAGACAACTTCGTGACCGTTTTGTGTGGCTGCGCCAGAGCGAAGCTCTTTACCTTCTTGTACGGTAGCAACGTCATTAATAGTAATGATTTGCGCGCCTTGACCAGATACTGGTACTTCACCAAGCTGTGCTACTTCATTGATTTGCCCCGGTAACCTAATGAGCCACTGGGCGCCATTGCGCTCGATAAAACCGGCTCCGCGATTTTGATTATGAGAGCCTATTGCAGTGATTACATCTTGCTGCGTCAGGTTATATTTTAAGAGTTGTTCAGGCTTGATGGCAATTTGAATTTCGCGTTTGAAGCCACCAATAGGGTTTACCTCGACAACACCTTCAACTTGCATTAGTTGTGGTCGAATAATCCAGTCGTGTGTGGTTCGTAAATCAGTAGCGGTTATCGGGGAGCCATCTTGATGAGTCGCGCCGGGTTTTGCATCAACGGTAAACATGAAAATTTCACCGAGACCGGTTGCAAGAGGACCCAGCACGGGCTCTAGCCCTTGAGGGAGTTCTGACTTGGCCGCATTTAACCGCTCGCCAATTAACTGGCGGGCGAAATAAATGTCGGTGTCGTCTTTAAATATCGCGATAACCTGCGATAAGCCATAACGAGACACTGAGCGGGTATAACTTAAATTTGGCAATCCGGCGAGTGCTGTTTCCAGAGGGAAAGTAACACGTTGCTCTACTTCTAGTGGCGTATAACCTGCCACTTCGGTATTAATGACCACTTGTACATTAGTAATGTCAGGGACGGCATCGATGGGTAGTTTAGTGAAATTCCATGCGCCAATAGCTGCGATGATCAAGACGAAGATCATGATCATTTTACTGCGCTGGATAGAAAACTTTAAAATTGATTCTAACATGCTGTTTCCTTAGTGGTCGTGTGAAGCGCCAGACTTTTCGATGTCTGCTTTGATGACGTAACTATTTTGTGATACATATTGTGCACCAGCCTTAATACCACTCTTTACTTCTACCCAGTTCCCAGCTTCACGACCCAGTTCAAGCATTCGAACTTCGTATTGATCCCCTATTTTTTGATAAACGACTGTAAAGTCTCTAAAGGCTTGCAATGCCGCTTTATTTACAGCTAAAGAAACATCGAAACTGCCTAACGTAATGTCAGCTTTGACGAACTGTCCAACGTGGTATTGTCCTTTGCTATTATCGACTAACACGCGATATGTTTTGGCTTGCTGCGGGGTGAACTCAGGCAACGTATCAAAGATTTTACCGCGCTGTTCATCGCCATTTTTTGAGAGAGTTAAGCTCACGCTCGCGCCCACTTTAACGTGCTGTTGCATACTTTCGAAGATTGAAATGTTGGCAATTAATGTATCGGGGTTGGTGATTGTTAATAAATCACTGTCGCCACTTTGCTCGCCTACACCGGTCATCTGTTTTGTTACAATGCCGTCGATTGGGGCATAGATAGAGTAGTTTGATAAGTTGCTATTACTTTCAATTGTTAATAGACGTTGTCCTTTTTTTACTCGTTGACCCTGGGTGACATGCACGCCTTTTATTTCTCCAGCAAAACGTGCACTAATGTCACGCTGACTGTTAGGTGGCAAGGTTAATTTTCCATAGGCACGATGTATATCATGCAGTGTTTTAGGGCCAATGACGCTAGTTTTAATATCCATTTCTTTTGCAAGGGCAGAAGTGATGTGAACACGACCTTCGTAATTATCATATAACCATTGATAGCGCTTTCCCGCATAAGTGGCATTAATGGTGACGGCAAAAGAGTGGGGCTCAGCAATAACCATATCACCGCGTAGATACTCGTTTTCGCTAAAGAAGTTTATATCATCGATAACATTGCCCAAACGTGTCAATTTTACATTAACTTGTACCTGACTCGCAGTAATTGGCTGATTGTTCTTGGTGGCAAAGATTCGAAATTCTGGTGCCATGCCTTTTTCAAATAACGCTAATTCGATGGCAAAATCCCCATCGCGTAATACTCGGCCATTGTTAGGGCCTTTCTCTGGTTCTTTAGTGTGTTCAGTGACAGATGATTGCGCTAGTGCTGTGCTTGCAAAAGGAAGCGTTGCTATAGCTAGATGCCCAGCAAAGATGGCCGATACAATTAAATTATTTTTCATAATGTTCTCGTTTATAAATTTGTCATTGAAATTGATGTACCACTTAGGCGCTCCAATTCGATATTAAATAGTCCAATGTTGGTGTAAGCATCGATGAGTTCACCTTGTGCAGTTATTAGCTCTTGTTGCACAGCGTACCAATCGGTGTAGCGAAAACTGCCGAGGTTGTAAGCTTTCTCAGCCTGATTATCGGCTTGTTCTAATGCGGGAATAGTGATGTTAGACAGTGTGTCGATAACATGACTGTTGTGTTTTATTTTGTGGGTGAGCAATAGTAACTGCGTCGCCATCTGTTGATACCATGCATCAGCATTAGCTTCATTTTGTTGTTGCTTAGCTCTCAAAGCAGCGATGGTTCCTCGGTTTGTATTTTTACCGCCAAAGGGAATAGAAATTGAGGCATTGAGTCCAATGTCATCGATAGCTTCATTGCGTTTAATACCAACATTAACCTTCCACGAAGGTGTTGCCGTGACTTTCGCTAGGGCGATTTTTGACTGATTTATTTGTCGCTGAGCTGCATAGCGAAGCAACTGTGGATTAGACTTGAGCGCCTTAGTGGCGTTGTCTAATTGACTTGCTGTTGGGATGTTTTGCAAAGAACCTGTGATATTAAAGTTGAGATCCCCTTGCCATTGCGCCGCCAGTTGCGCTTTGCTTGCCACAATTTCGTGGGTTAAATCTTCAACAACTAAGGCTTTTTTTGATAAATTAGCGGTAGCGCGTAATTGATCAATAATGTTGTTCTGACCCACTTTAACGCGACGTGATATCTGCTTAAACATCTTGTTGGCTTTGGAATGAGCCAGTTTAGCGAGTGATAGTTGCTGCTGTTGCGATAACAAGGTAATAAAGTGAGTTGCTGTTATAGCCGCAACATTTAATGCCATTAGTTCTTGGTCAAATTGCGTTATGGTAGTTTGCTGGTTTACCAGATTAACCCGTGATTTTATGACGCTATCTTCAAGTAACCAAGAGATACTCAAGCTGGTTTGCATACCTGACAAGGCTGAATAATTGCCATTGCCCATCACATCTTCAACTTTGGCGTTTATCATCATCGGTGTTTTTTCACCAGCTTGAATTAAATTGCCTTGCGCTACCTCATTAGAATAACCAAAGGCGCGCAGCTTAGGGTGCTGTTTTAGCGTTAAGCTAATGGCGTCGCTGAGCGAGAACGTCGATTGAGCTATTGCATGCGTTGTCATTGTTATGTTTGTTATGGCCCCTAATACTAGGGCGTATATTACTTTATACTGACTGCTAGTCGGTTTTTTTGTCCTGTGTTCAGCTATTGGCATAATGCCTTTTCCTCATCAATAAATTTTACTAAACCTATCGCTAGTCGGTTTTTTATGTGTATGTAAAACGTGAAATATAAAGATCACGCAGGGTTAATGTTTAAATATAGTTTCGATAAAGTGATGCAAGGTATCGATAGATACAATACAAAGAATGAGTGTTAGCACGATAAATAGGCTGGTTAACAGCTTGTTCGTCGGTTTTAGATTTAATTGCCCAAGCAAAAAGTAGACCCGTTGTTCGAGTACATCAGCGCCAAAGTTGGCGACTAACTCATTGTCAAATAACGGTGTTTGTGCGGCATTTAACCGGGCCACTTTAACGAGTGTACTTGCCACAATAGTTGGGTCAATTTGCGCGCTGATAACGGCATTGTCAGCATCTTGCTCCATGGCTAGCGTCATATGAAGTCTTAGTTTGGTAGCTAGCATTGGCATAAAAAACATAGTTAAAATGCTAAAAAGCCATTTCTTTGCTGGATCGTTATTGTGGGCATGAGCTTGTTCGTGCGCAATGATTACCGCCTGCTCCTGTACTGTCGTGTTACTCATCATGGCACTGGTAATAAAACAACGCTTAGTAATAAATCCGCTTGTGAATGCACTGGCATAGGGCGCGTCGATCAAAAAAAGTTCGTTCTCGAGTGGCTGCGACAAGGCGGTTAGTAATGAGAGTTGGCGGCGATGTTGATTTAGTTGGTAACCTTTTTTAAATAATACATATCCTAAATAAAACAATGCTAATAGCAATGTCAGTCCGTGCCAGCTAAGCCACGAGAACGTATTCATATGGTGCCAGTGCGTAAAAATAAAAGTGGCTTGAAAAGGAGGCGCTAAATAATATTTATATATAAAACAAAATGTAACACACAAACTTGCTACCCATGGCAAGGTGACCATTAGCCATAAACTCGCTTTTCGTGAGGCGACTTGGAGGCCTAAAAACTGCTGTGCTAAAACCGATACAACGACAGACACAGCGGCATTAGCCAAGGCAAACGTTAAGATTGCTATGGTTATAATGTTAAACCAAATCGCCAAAGTGCCTTCAAGCATTCTTTATTGTTCCTGTTTTAATTTTAATTTTAATTTTTGTTGCTCAATAAGTTGTTCTAGTTTAGTGAGCTGAGCTTCATTAAAATCTTTGGACATTGATGAGAATGCCGCCACTAAACTTGAGTCATCGTCCGCCATAAAATCACTGGTAATAGACTTTATGAGCTGGCCAATAAGTTCATGACGTTCAACTCTGGCGCTATATTGAAACGCGTGGCCTATTTTCTCACGGCACAATAACTCTTTTTTAAACAAACGATCGAGGGTGCTTTGATAGGTATTTAAACTGCCGCCACGAATTTTTTCAAAATGATTAAAGACTTGCTTTACATCACTTGATTTGTGGTTCCATAGGTAATGAAGCACTAATTTTTCTAAGTCACCAAGATTCATGATACCCGCCTATTAATAAACCTATTGCTAATAGGTTTATTGTAATGATTAAAAACCTATCGTCAATAGGTTTTATGGCTGAGCAATTAAAATAGTAATAATGAGGTGTGATATAAAGTGTTGAGAAGATATAAAAAAGGTCGTTAATAAGTAATTATTAACGACCTTTTTACACGGATTGTTAAAGTAAAGTATGAATGAAATTACTTTAGTTTGTCGTTAATTAACGCTTTAAGTTCTTGAATTTCATTTTGTAAATCAGTCATTGATGGTTCTTTTTCACTGCGCTCTAAAGCGTGTTCTTCTTCCATCACGTTGACCACAATACCTATCACCATGTTTAAAAAAGCAAATGCGGTAAAAAAGATAAAGGTTAAATAGAATATCCATGAATAGGGATACACTTCCATGGTTTCATATTGAATGTCGGTCCAATCTTCAAAAGTCATTACCCGAAAGAGCGTTAACATTGAAATAGCTATATCACCCCACAGTACCGGATTGATGGCACTAAACATGAAACTGCCAATAGCGGCATAAATGTAAAATATAATAAACATTAACAAGACAACATAGCCCAATTGAGGCAAGGCCTTAATGAGTGAATTGATTAAAATTCTAAGTTCAGGCACCACCGACACCATACGAAGTACTCTAAAAATTCGGACTAAACGAGCAAGCAACGCCATTTCTGAATTACTAATAGGTATCAAGCTGATAACAACAACTAAGGTGTCGAATATATTCCAGCCATGTTTAAAGAAGTCTTTCTTATTTTCTTCAGTAATGAAGCGAATCGTCAATTCAAATAGAAAAAATACGGTGATGAAGATGTCTAGAATATCGGTAATAGATACCGCGTTGTCAGTTAACTCGAACGTTTTGGCGCCAATTTCGAGCGCCGAAATAATAATCACGGCAACAACAGATAGTTCAAAAATCTTGTTGTTCTTGAATCTATTCAGGGTAAATTTTAGTGTCTCGTACATAAGTAATATTTTTGATAATAAATGTGCGCGTATCTTACCTTACTATGACTATGGTATAGAACTCTCAAGAGCATTAATTCGCAATAAATTGCAATAAAATATGATGACATAAATTGTATATTTCATCTTTAAGTATTGTTAATTGTTGCGCGCCGCGCTCGGTGATGGTTTAATAAATAATCGATAAAGGGATATCATCGATTCCTTTAAATGTTACATGACATTAGTATTATTTAACTGTTTGTCATTATTCCTATCTCTTATCGATACATCGAATATTTTTCAAGGTTGAACGCCAACTGTAGTACAGCCGTTATGCTGATTGATATGCCGTTGACCTATATTTTTATATAGGAATAGTCATGATAAGTCGTCGTAATTTTATTAAATCAGTGTCGGCGTTAAGTGCAACCTGTGCACTGGCCAATACGGCGGTTTACGCAGCACCCAAAAATCGAACCCTTCGAGTCCTAGGTACACACGTCACATTACAAAATGCCATTAAAGAAAAAGCCCAAAAAGATTTAGGTATTACGCTCGAATTTGAACCGGGCGGCAGCTCCCATGTATTGCAAAAAGCGGCGTCGCGCCCTAGTTCGTTTGACCTTTATGAACAATGGTCTGACAGCATTAATATATTGTGGGAAGCAGAGGCTATACAGCCTATTGATGTCTCTCGTTTAAGGTACTGGGATGAAATTAATAACCTCACTAAAACGGGCCGCATAAGTCCTGAGGCGAAAATTGGTGCGGGCGATGCGCCCTATAAAATCCTCAATGTGCAACCAGATGGTAGCCTAGGTCAGCAATTTACCGGAAAAATTTCCTTTCTACCTTATGTTCATAATGTCGATTCCTTTGGTTATAACACGCGCCATGTACCACAAGGTATTCCTTATGAAACAGAGAGTTGGGCATGGCTTCTTGATGATAAATGGCACGGAAAAGTAGGATTGGTTAATGCACCAACCATTGGTATTTTTGATATGGCCTTAGCGGCTCAAGCGAAAGGGTTAATGACTTTTAACAACATTGGGCAAATGAGTAAAGCTGAGGTTGATAAGCTATTTGATATTTTAGTCAGCTATAAAAAGAAAGGGCATTTCAACGGTATTTGGAATAGCGTGCCTGAATCCGTTAATTTGATGAATAACAATAATGTTGTCATTGAAAGTATGTTTTCCCCAGCTGTATCTACTTTAAATAAAATGGATGTTCCGGTGTCGTACGCGGCGCCCAAAGAAGGTTTTAGAGCTTGGCATGGTGTTATGTGCCTGTCTAGTGAGGCGGATGAGGAAGTACAAGAAACTGCCTATGAATACATGAATTGGTGGTTATCTGGCTGGGCAGGTGCATTTATTGCTCGTCAAGGGTATTACATTTCTAATCCGCAGCGTTCACGACGTTATCTTTCTGCTGCCGAGTGGGATTATTGGTATGACGGAAAGCCTGCTGTAACAAATCTGATGGGGACGGATGGTTGTACTGTCGTGACAAAAGGTGAACGACGTTCCGGAGGTTCTTATCACCAACGATTTAGTAATGTTGCTGTGTGGAACACTGTCATGGATACCTATGAGTATAGTCTTGCACGCTGGTATGAATTTATTGTGTCGTAATTGAATCTTTATTGTCGTTGGAGCCTAGAGGAGCAATAACTTGAGAATAGGGACGCGATTATATGTTGGTTTTGGCGGCATCATTGTGGTGTTGCTGGGCATGTTTTTTGTCAGTCAGTTCTCATTAGAACGTATGGCACACAATCAAAAAAATCTACAAACATCTTCGCATTTCTACAATAAAATTGCGCATGTAGATTCTATGATTGAAAAAATGCAGCGTTATATTATTTTATACGCAAACACGGGAATGAAATCGATATTTGATAGCGTTATTACCTTGTCGCTAGAGTTAGAACAAAACTTGATTTCGATTAACAAGTTATCAAATAATGAGCAACAACAGCAAATCGCAGTTTCAATGCAACAATCGTTGAATTTATTAAGTGAACAATTTAAACGAGCTTCAGAAGATAGGTATTTACGGGACGATTTACTCAACGGCAAAGCAATGGACTTAATGTTGTTAATTTCAAGTGATTTTAACGCGCTAAGACCTATGACTCCCAACAGCCAAGTAACAGAGCAATTGATGTTTATCGAGATGAATGTCATTAGAGCGCAGCAATCGATGTTACTTTATGTCACAGGCCCTGACTCAATTCGCTCAAAAGCGAGTAAGCGATATTTAGTACAGGCAATCAGGCAATTAGAGAGTGTTAAATTAGAATTTAAGGATCAGAAAAGACTGGATATTGTGTCAGGAATTTTGACCAATATGACTAACTATAAAAAGCAAATATCAAAGATATTTAGGTTAACAAGGGGCTACTTATTTATTTTTAATGGTGTCATAGCTGGCCAAGCTGCTGAATTCTCTAGAAGCTCGCAAGAGCTAAAAAAATTATCACTGACAGAGCGTGATCAACTATTTGAAAAGCATAACGGTGCGATAAATAACTTTTCAAAGAGACTTACAATCGCAATCGGAATTTCAGTTATTTTAGGCGTATTTTTTGCGTGGTATACCGCACGCGGTATTGTCAGACCGCTATATAAGATTACATCAACTTTTATGGCTTTATCCCACGGGAAATTCGTAGACAAAATTCCTGGGCTAGACCGCAAAAACGAAATTGGAGATATGGCTAAATCAGCACAGGTGTTTAAGGAAAAAAATAATCAAACTGAGCTGTTATTGTTACAAGCAAAAAAAACACAATCAGTATTACTTGATAATAAAGAAGAGCTTAAACGTCATAAAGAAAATTTAGAAGAAATGGTTAGATTGCGTACACAGGCATTGGAAGAAAGTATTGTGACACTAAACAGTGCGCAAATTCAATTGGCAAAATCTGAGCGAATGGCGTCTATTGGGAATATGGTTCAAGGGGTAGCACATGAACTCAATACGCCTGTTGGACTGGCGCTCACAGCCGCGACACATATCTATGATGATAGTGAAAATTTATCAAAAGATTTAGCTGAGGATACTCTGACCAAAGAATCATTAATGCAATTTTTGGCAGTAACATCTCAATTAGCTGATTCTATGACAACGAGTTTGGAAAGAGCGGCGCAGCTCATTAAGTCGTTTAAGTTGGTCTCAGTTAATGAACATCAGGAACGGTTACAGAAGTTTAATTTACGTGAGCACCTGAATAATTTGTTAGCCAGTATGCGCCGATCCATTGATCGTAAATATCAGATTGATAATCAGATTGGCGATGACATCGTTATTACAAGCTATCCTGGTGTTTTTTATCAAATTTATACTAATTTAATGAACAATTCGGTTTTGCACGGTTTTGAAGGTAAAAGTAAGGGGTCTATAACCATATCGGCTACCCTTGATGAAGAACAGCTAGTGTTGACCTACAGTGACAATGGCGTTGGGATGTCTAAAGACATTATGGGTAAAATTTTTGATGCTTTTTTTACAACAAAACGTGCACGTGGAGGCACGGGGTTAGGGATGAGCATTGTACAAGCGCTAATAAATGACAAATTACAAGGTGAGATTGACCTTGATTCTGTGTTGGGGGAAGGAACCACCTATAAATTGATTATACCGATAATCAATCAATCTACCTTGGTCGATACAACACAACTTTATTCATCAGAACACAAGGAGTAAGCGATGCAAAATTCTATATTCGCCAGTGAGAAGAAAGTCCTGTCAACAACGCAATTACCACATTGGAAAGTATTAATTGTAGATGATGAACCTTTGGTGCATCAGGTGACAAAATCGGTGCTAACCAACATTACGATTGATAGCAGGAAAGTAGAGTTCTTAAGCGCATTTAGCGCTCAAGAAGCCATGGGGGTAATGAGACGCCATGACGACATTGCCGTAATTTTTCTTGATGTTGTGATGGAGACACCAGATGCAGGTCTAACGATTTGTCGAGACATTAGAGAAAAACTTAATAACCATTTAGTACAAATTATATTGAGAACAGGTCAACCTGGATCTAATCCCGAAAATGATATTGTGCTCAAGTACAAAATCAATGGTTACAAAGATAAAACAGAGTTGTCAGCACAGAAATTATTTACGTGTTTAGTGAGCGCGCTACGTTCGTACCAAGACTTGGTGAATATTAAAAAAAGTAAAGTGGGCTTAAGTAAAGTCATTGCTGCAACGCAGCAGATCAATCAAAGTAATTCAGTTCCCTTATTCATGGATGGCGTTTTGAGTCAGGTTGTGACATTAATTGATAATTGTAAGCATTCTTTTGTCTTTGAGATGAGTAGTACAGCTGAATTACCTGAAACGGTGCGGTTAATGTCAAGTTTTGGTGACGAACAAATTGATAAGTTCGAAGACTTTAAGCGTTTATTACAAAGACGTTTATTGACTGAATTCAAGAATAAACAGCCTTTAGAATCCCCTGAACAATTTATACAATATTTCAACTTTGGTGAGCGATATCGCTATGTGTTGTTTTTAGAAACAGATAAGGAGCTCTCTACACTAGATTTAGAATTGCTCCAATTGTTATCGAGTAATATTCAGATCGCTTTAGATAATTTATTTAACTATCAGGTTGTTATAAGTAGTCAGCAAGAAGTAATCATTCAACTATTTAATGCCTTAAGAGCACAAGTTAACGGTTCTTCATCGTCAGTGAAGATAATTTTGAATGTCTCTCTTCAACTATGTTTTGACGCGGATGTAGGGAAAGGCAACATTCGTCTTATAGAAACACTATTATCATTTAATCATCAGGCATTTATTACCCCTAGTAATAAACCTCGTTTGTTAAGAGAGGATGACCATGACGTTAATAAAAACACACTATCACTTGTATTAAAACAACTAAATGAACGATTTGATGGTACCGGATTTCCGAGTAATTTAACGGGAAATAAAATCACCTTAGCCGCAAGAATTATCACATTGGCGAGTGTACTTGAAAGTCTGTTATCAAATAGAGCGTATAAAAAGGCTTTAACTTTTGATGCTAGTTTAAGTATTATTGAGGGGCAATCGGGGCGTCACTTTGACCCAACGTTTGTTGATTGTTTAATTAACAATAAAGATCAATATAAGAAAATAGTTGAAAAATTAAAATCAGGAAGTCATGATGAAAGTCATCTGTATAGTGACGGTATTAATGATGAATGAATTTGTTTTTAGCGAAGAAATTGAACCACAAGAAACTGAATCTAGCGAGTCCCAAGAATATTGGGATGTACTGATTGTTGATGATGAAGCCGCTGTGCACAGTGTGACAAAAATGGTTTTAAAATCTAAAGTTATTGATGGTAAAAAGCTTCGTTTTCATAGCGTTTACAATGGGCAAGAAGCAATAGACTTGTTGCGCAAACAGCCTGATTTTGCGGTCATTTTACTTGATGTTGTTATGGAAAGTGATCATGCAGGTTTGGATGCATGCCGGATCATTCGTGATGAACTAAAACTTGATACCGTTCGCATTATATTACGTACAGGACAACCCGGTAGTACACCTGAAGAAGAGGTGATATTAAAATATCGTATTAATGACTATAAAGAAAAAAATGAATTGACCGCCAGTAAGTTGTTTTCTTGTATAGTCACGGCTGTGCGCTCTTATGACGATCTTGTCTCATTGCAGCGTTCGCAGCTCGCTCTAATGAAAGAAAAAGAGGCGGTTGAGGAAATAAATGTTGAAATGCAAGCGGCTACTAAAGAAATTGTTAATAAGGCAAAACAGCTTGAGCATTCTAATCGCTATAAAACCGAATTTTTAGCAAATATGTCTCATGAGTTACGTACCCCCCTTAATTCTGTCCTCATATTATCGAGCTTACTACGTGATAATGACACGAATAATTTAGATAGTGACCAAATTGAATCGTTAAATATTATCCATAAAAGTGGTAATGAATTACTCGATCTTATTGAGGATATTTTAGCGCTGTCACAACTCGACACTGGAAAAACACAGCCATTTTACCAATCACATCAACTCAGTGATATTTTTGAGCCGCTTTGTGAAAAGTATGGTCCGCTAGCCCAAGAAAAGTCTTTATCATTTGAATGTGTTTTTGATCAAAATTTACCAACAGAAGTTATTATTGATGCTCAAAAAGTGAAGCAATGTATTAGTAATATTTTGAGTAATGCGATTAAGTTTACGGGTGAAGGGAAAGTGAAAATTAATACTTCTTTTGATCAGGCTATAAACTCGCTAATTATTGCTATAGAAGATACTGGGATTGGTATTTCCTGCGCTGAAGTTGATGGTTTATTTGAATCGTTTCAGCAAGTCGATGGTTCGACATCTCGTGCGTATGGCGGCGTAGGTCTTGGGCTTGCTATTGCTAAGCGTATGATAAACCTGGTTAACGGAACCATTTCACTTAAAAGCAAGGAGGGGGAAGGCAGCACCTTCACACTGCTTATACCTCTGAGTAATTCATTATCGATCACTAACGCTCACCCTAAGTTTGAAAAAAGTCTATCTGCTGATCTTGAGTATAAAATTGATGAACAAAAGACTAAAAAACAAGTGCTCATTGTGGACGATAATTCAAGGAATGTTTTTTCACTCATTCAAGGATTGAAGCGCCGAAATATGAAAATATTTGTGGCGGAAGATGGGCAATCAGCGCTCAAAAAACTGGCTAAAAACCCATCAATTGATATAATTTTAATGGATATAATGATGCCCATGATGGATGGGAATACCGCAATGAGAGCAATTAGAGCTTCAGGGAAGCACAATGATTTACCTATTATTGCTATTACGGCGAAAGCGTTGTTAGAAGATCGCGATGAAGCCTTATCTTCTGGAGCAACAGAGTGCTTGTCAAAACCGGTAGATATTCACGCACTCAACCAACTAATGGATGAGTGTCTTCAATCATAATTTAGCACGTTATATCAGTGATTAAGCCTGCACCTAACCATGATTGTAAATATTGAACTGTGCGCAAAGGCACTTCATCAACTGAGATATATTCACTCAGAATTTCGCACCCTAAGGTAAAGTCGCCTCCGTCGAGGAAATTTTGCAGTAATACAAGCTCTGAGGCATCGATGTGCTTAAATTCTGTTAGACGTTCTTGATTGCGCCATATTAACCAAAATGCACTAAATTCACGTCTAAGGGGAGCTGGTGGTTCGATCTCGCTTTTTAGAGCTTGCCATGTCTCAACTGCATTGATTTTTTCGTCAAAGACTCGAACACTGGGATGAAAAGTTAATTTAATATCCGGCCATTGTTCGGCGGGTACACTTGCTAATTGGTTGACGTCAATTGTTTGTGCATCTTTCGCATCAAACGCACTTAATAATATACGCTCGAACGCAGCAAGCGATGACAAAATTGGGTGGTCTGAAAATGGTGACTGCTCTGCTAGCAGTTGAGGTATACCATCACAAAAATAGCGTAGTGATTTTACCCTTGATGGGAATAAACGAATATATTGTTCAACTAAATTGTCGTAAAGATCATCACCAAGGTAGGTGCCCAATACCGGATGATCACTATCAATGGTTTCTCGCAGGCGCATGCGATATGCATTTTGATAAATACCCAATCTGACTTTTGTTGCCACAGGAGGTTGGTCGCTAATTCGCGTTGTAAAATTTGAGGGCTTACCACGTAAAAATGCAACAAACTGTTGTTGAAGTCTCGCTAAATCAGACATGTTCTTCCTTGGCATTCCACTGGTTTAATAATGGGATTTCTTGTGTCGCAATATTTCGTGCAATATCTAACTCTTGGACCAATTCACTAAAGGCCGGAATGTTATCATCCCGTTCGATCATCGTGCTGACAGCGCCAAATCGCTTTGCGGCTCGTCGGTATAAATCCCATACTGGGTCACAAACGTCATGATCATGTGTATCGATCACGTAATCGCTGTAATCGGTGTGGCCTGCTAAGTGGATTTGTCGTACACGACTTACATCGATGGCATCTAGATAATCATTAGCATCAAACTGATGATTACGTGCACTTACATAGATATTATTGATATCAAGTAACATGTAACAATCAGCGCGCTGGCAAACTTCATTATAAAATTCCCACTCAGTCATGCCTGACTCTTTGTAGGTTAAATAGCTCGATACATTTTCAATAAGCATTTGTTGACCAATATGATCTTGAACTTTTTTAATACGATCAGCAACGTGATTTATAGCGTCTTCGGTATAGGGCAGAGGGAGTAAATCATGGCTATTAACGCCATTGGCTTGTGTAAAACAAAGGTGATCGGAAATCCACCGTGGTTTTACATCATTCATGAGTTTTTTTAATTGGTTTAAGTAGTTCATATCAAGAGGCGACGTACTACCAATAGACATTGATACGCCGTGCATGACAACAGGATAACGTTCTGCAACTTGCTCTAAATAATAACGAGGTTTCCCACCATCCACCATAAAGTTTTCTGATAATATTTCAAACCAGTCAACATTATGTTTTTGGGTTAATACATCTTCAAAATGAGGAATACGTAATCCAAGTCCAAACCCTAAAAAGTGGTCATTAATCATTTAAATACTCTTGTGTGTCCAATAACAGTGAAAGAAAAAAGGAGACGTTAGTCTCCTTTAATTATGTTTAATTGGGTAGGATTAAATTACCCAGCGATAAACAAATTAGGCACCAACTTTACCACCAATATCAGTACATGATTGTGCAGACGTATCTACGTAACCTTGACCCTGACATGAGGCTTGACCTTTACAGGCATTGTTTGCGGTTTTACAGTCATTATGACCTTTACAAATGTTAACACCATAACAATGTACTAAATCGACTTTAGTTGTTTTACCAATCCAATCATCTTTAGTTTCACCGCCAACATCGCTACAGGCTTTAGTAGGCATAGCAACAAAGCCATGACCCTTACAAACAGCTTGACCTTTACAGGCATTTTCGGCTGTTTTACAGTCATTATGACCTTTACATTTATTGACGCCATAACAATGAACTAAGTCAATAGTATTTGCGGCTACTTCAGCTTTTGACGCGGCTGAAGAGGTTGATGCTGTGTCTGCTGTTGCAACACAACCCATTAAGCTGGCTGCTGCCAAAGCTAATGAAGCGCCACCGATTTTAGATTTTAATTGTGAACTCATGGAAACTTTCCTTTTTATTAATTATCAATGAACAAGACCGTTTACTGAATTAAATCTTTCAACGATTTAAAAATTAATGCGAAAAAATGTCCTACAAATATCAGATTGCTCAAATAAACAGCGGACTGATTCATACAAGCTATCGTACATAAGTGATGTGATCAATCCCTTTTATCGCTTACTCATTGATTGTTAATACTATCAGCTGACAGTTTGCGATTTTTCTAATATTTACACAGTGTTTCTAAAAAGGATAACGAATAACAATTAAGATAAAACGTCTTAATCCAGGGATTGTAGTTCTAAGAAATCGTATCAAAAGTTTAAATTATTCGTAATAAAACTAAAATAAATGTATATATCGGTTGTTTTTAGCCGTTTTGTTGTGTACTTTTGTAATTAAATTACACCACGTTCAAAATACCTCGATATATAAGGTGAAAAAAATGACAATTAAAGTCGCTATTAACGGTTATGGTCGCATTGGTCGCAACATTCTTCGTGCTCTCTATGAAGAGAAGATAGATTCGCCAATAAAAATTGTGGCAATTAATGACTTAGGTGATTGCGCGTCTAGCGCTCATTTGACTAAATATGACTCTGTTCATGGTCGCTTTAATTGTGATGTTAGTTATAACGAAGGTGTGATGACTGTTAATAATGATGACATTAAAATGTTCAGTGAACGCGATCCTAGTCAACTACCTTGGCAAGCACTTGATATTGATATTGTGTTTGAATGTACGGGGATTTTTACATCTAAAGAAGCCGTTCAGCCTCATCTAATAGCAGGGGCAAAGAAAGTCATTATTTCTGCACCAGCAAAAAATGTAGATGCGACTGTTGTTTATGGCGTAAATAATGATGTATTAACAGGTGACATGACCGTTATATCTAACGCGTCGTGTACGACAAATTGTTTAGCCCCAATCGCTAAAATTCTAAATGATTCAGTTGGTATTGAATCAGGATTAATGACGACTATTCATGCCTACACTAACGATCAATCATTGTCAGATGTATGCCATAGTGATTTGCGCCGAGCTCGCGCCGCTGCAATGTCAATGATCCCGACGAACACTGGCGCCGCGGCCGCTGTTGGCTTGGTTGTTCCTGCGCTCAAAGGTAAATTTGACGGCATGGCTGTGCGTGTACCTACAGCCAATGTTTCATTAGTTGATTTGTCATTTATAGCAGAGCGTGAAACGAGTGTTGAAGAAATAAACTTACTTGTTACCACCGCTGCAAATCAAGCGCAGTTACAAGGAGTATTAGGTGTTAATGAATTGCCTTTAGTATCAATTGATTTTAACCATAACCCTTTGAGCTCGATCTTTGATGCCACACAAACTCGCGTTTCTGGGCGTTTAATTAAGGTCATGGCTTGGTATGACAACGAGTGGGGGTTTAGTAATCGTATGCTAGATAATGCCGTTGCCTTGCACAATGCTGCACAAGCCGTAACAGCTGATGTTGCATAACGTAGATTAAACGATTTGAGGATTAATGACGCTAAGTAGGATATGATTTACGAATGAACAAATCATATCAAAAAATACTATCTGTAGTGTCTTTAATCCCATATTCGAATGTTGCAAGTTATGGTCAAATTGCTGATTTAGCAGGTTTGCCAAATCGAGCTCGTATGGTGAGTAAAGCATTAAAATCGAGTAATATTGAAGCATTACCCTGGCACAGAGTCGTTAATAGCCAAGGCAAGATCTCAATCGCCCCGAGCGATCCTAATTTTCGCTTGCAACTTAGCTTGTTGCGTGAAGAAGGTGTCGAGTTAAAAGGTAGTAGAGTTAATTTAACCAAACACCGTTGGCAACCAAGTCTCGATACTTTGTTGTTTGAATTAAATTTTTAGAAAAAGTTTTCAAGGGCTTGTGCTATGAATAATCAAAATATACCTACCGCTTCTGACATCGTTCTCTTTGGTTGTCAGGGAGATCTTATACGCCGTAAATTGCTTCCTTCGTTATATCAGTTAGAAAAAGCGCAACTTTTGGCACCTAACAGCCGCATCATTGGTGTTGCCCGTGATGAGTTTGAGCCTAAAGAATACATCGATAATGTGAAGGCCTGCTTGTCCGAGTTTATTAAGGAAGAATTAGATGACGAGGTTGTTACTCGTTTCCTTAATAAAATAAGCTATTTGCAAATAGAGTTAACTGAAGTATCTAGCTATAAACAATTAGCAGATGAAGTTAAAGAAAGTAAAAACCCACTGGTTAACTATTTTGCAGTACCAGCGTCAATTTACGGCAATATTTGTCAGGGCTTATCATTTGTGGGACTAGATCACGAAAATTCCCGAGTGGTCTTAGAAAAACCTATTGGTCATGATTTACTCTCTTCAAACGAAGTGAACGACCTAGTAGCAAGTTATTTTAGTGAAAAACAAACGTATCGCATTGATCATTACCTAGGTAAAGAAACTGTACTTAACCTACTGGATTTACGCTTCGCCAATTCGCTGTTTTCTTCAAAGTGGGATAATTCCACCATCGACCATGTGCAAATCAGTGTGGCTGAAGAAGTGGGCATTGAAGGGCGTTGGGGTTACTTTGACCAAGCGGGTCAAATGCGTGACATGTTACAAAATCACTTAATTCAGATTTTGACCTTGGTTGCTATGGATCCGCCGTTGAGTCTTGATGCCGATAATATTCGTGATGAAAAAGTCAAAGTATTAAAAGCGCTGCGCCCTATTAGTGTAGACAATGTGTTTGAAAATAGCGTTCGTGGTCAATACACCAAAGGTTTCCTACAGGGCAAAGAAGTGCCTGGTTATCTTGAAGAAGAAGGGGCCAACACGCAAAGCAATACTGAATCTTTTGTGGCTCTTAAAGCTGAAATTGATAACTGGCGTTGGGCTGGCGTACCATTTTACTTGCGAACAGGTAAACGCATGGCGAGTAAAGTGTCTGAAATCGTGGTTTATTTTAAAAACCCAGCGCACAATTTATTTAGTGATTATTATCGCGACTTGCCGCCAAATAAATTAACGATTCGTTTGCAGCCAGAAGAAGGCGTAGAAATTCAAATGCTTAATAAAGTTCCTGGCCTTGTAGAGTCACAACGTTTGCAAACAACTAAACTGGATTTAAGTTTTTCTCAAGCTTTTGATGGGCAACGAATTCCAGATGCTTATGAGCGTTTATTACTTGAAATAACGCAAGGAAACCAAGCGTTGTTTGTTCGTCGTGATGAAGTTGAAGCTTCGTGGAAGTGGTGTGATGGCATATTGTCAGCATGGAAATCTACAGGCCAACCTCTGACAAATTACCCAGCGGGTAGCGCTGGGCCTGTTGCCTCTGTCGGGTTAATTGCTCGCGATGGGCGAGCTTGGGATGAATAAGATGAAAATTACACAATTTGAAAATGCACAAGCAATTGCACAATTCCTAACGGCTGATATTAGTCAAAAGTTGGCTGAGGCTATTGTTGAAAACGGCCAAGCCTCGTTAGTTGTTTCTGGTGGTCGCTCTCCGATCGTACTATTTAATGCATTGAGTTATGCAGATCTTGATTGGGCAAAAGTTACTATTAGTTTAGTCGATGATCGTTGGGTAAATAGTACGCACGAGAGTAGTAACGAGTTATTGGTCAAAACACATTTATTGATTAACAAAGCCAGTGAGGCGACTTTTATTGGCTTGGTTGGACAGCAAGAGAGCGCCTTTGCTGGTGTGGATGACGCCGTCGCTAAAATTGCGCCAATGACGCAAATTGACATCATGATTTTAGGAATGGGGGAAGATGGACACACGGCGTCTATTTTCCCGTGTTGTGAACAAGTTAATGATGCCATGAGCACTGATAACCACAACAGATTAATTGCTACGGCACCAACAACAGCCCCTTTTGAACGTATCAGTTTTACGTTGAATGAAATATTAGCGGCAAAACATGTTTACCTACCATTAAGTGGGGAAGGTAAAGTTAACGTTTTTAACACCGCGAAGCAGTTAACAGATTATACAAAAATGCCAATTTCAGCCGTTATCAATCAACATAATGCGCTTGACGTATTGATTAGTAAGTAGAGAAAACACCATGAATCCAGTTATATCACGTGTCACCCTGCGCATAATTGAGCGTAGTAAAAAAACGCGTCAGGCTTATTTAGATAAAATTGGGGCTGCACGTAGTAAAGGCCCAATGCGCGGCGCGCTTTCCTGCGGTAACTTGGCTCATGGTGTTGCGGCGTGTGGTAAAGACGCCAAAGACGACTTAAAGTCGTTAACTAAAGCTAATATTGGCATCGTATCGTCATATAACGATATGCTTTCGGCGCATCAGCCGTATGAAACATATCCGCGCCAATTAAAAGCAGCTATTGCTAAAGAAGGATCTGTCGCACAATTTGTGTCAGGTGTACCGGCTATGTGTGACGGCGTGACTCAAGGTCAGCCGGGCATGGAACTAAGTTTACTCAGTCGTGATGTCATTGCGATGACAACAGCTGTTGGTTTGTCTCACAATATGTTTGACGGCGCGTTAATGTTGGGGATTTGCGACAAAATTGTACCGGGTTTATTGCTGGGTTCGCTGAGCTTTGGCCACTTACCGACAATTTTTGTGCCAGCAGGTCCTATGACCTCAGGTATTCCAAATAAGCAAAAAGCCGCAGTGCGCCAAGCCTATGCTAAAGGTGATGCTGATGAGTCTCAATTATTAGAAGCGGAAATGGGATCATATCATTCGGCTGGTACCTGTACGTTTTATGGCACGGCGAATTCGAATCAATTGGTCATTGAAATGATGGGGCTGCAATTACCCGGCTCATCATTCGTACCACCCCATGGTGGGCTTAGAGCGGCGTTAACTGATTTTGCTGGTAAGCAAGTGAGCCGTATTACAGAGCAAGGTGGCTCTTACTTACCTATCGGTGAAATTGTTAATGAAAAATCTATGGTCAACGGCATTGTTGGATTGATTGCTACTGGAGGGTCAACTAATTTAACGATGCATTTAGTCGCCGTAGCTAAAGCCGCTGGCATTCTTATTGATTGGTCAGATATGGCTGAATTATCTACGGCAGTCCCGTTATTAACACGTATTTACCCTAATGGTGAGGCTGATGTTAATCATTTTCAGCAAGCGGGGGGCATGGCCATACTCACGCGTGAACTTTTACGAGGTGGTTATTTACATAACGATGTGAAGACAATTGTTGGGGAAGGTTTAGAGCGTTATACCTTAATGCCGGTGATGATCGATGGCAAGTTAGATTGGATTGAAGCGCCGGAGAAAAGTGGCGATGAAACTGTGTTAACCAGCTTTGATAAACCGTTTCAAACACATGGTGGTCTACAGTTAATGGCCGGAAACTTAGGACGCGGTGTTATTAAAACATCGTCATTAAAACCCGAGCAAATGATTGTAGAAGCGCCAGCTGTTATTTTTGAATCCCAGCATGATTTGGATAAATCCTTTAAAGCCGGCGACTTAAATAAAGATTGCGTCGTTGTTGTTCGCTTTCAAGGGCCTCGCGCTATAGGTATGCCTGAATTACATAAGTTAACGCCGCCGTTATCTGTGCTTCAAGGCCAAGGTTATAAAGTGGCTTTGGTTACCGATGGCCGAATGTCTGGTGCCTCGGGTAATGTGCCTGCGGCAATACATTTAACACCTGAAGCTATCGATGGTTCTTTATTGAGTAAAGTTGTCGCTGGTGATGTCATCAGACTTAATGCCAATACAGGTGAATTAACATTACTGGTTGATGAATCAATATTAGCGGCGCGAGAAAGCGCTGTACCAGACTTAGACAGTAGCCGCATCGGCATGGGACGCGAACTTTTTGGCGCCATGCGTAGTCAATTATCAGGAGCCGAACAAGGCGCTTGCTCATTGTTTGCAGAGGGTTAAGCATGCCATATGTCGATTTAATTGCTGATGTCGGTGGTACCAATATTCGGTTAGCCACAGTTTCAAATCAGACCGTCGCACAGATTGAATGTTTTAAATGCGGTGATTTCGACTCATTAGAGGCTGTTGTTGCGCACTATATAGAAAAAAACAATCTTAAAATCAATGATGCTTGTTTTGGCGTTGCTGGGCCTGTCGTCGGCGACATATTTACGATGACCAATTTAGGTTGGAGTTTTTCAAGCGTATCAGTAAAAGAAGCTTTGGATATCAATAATGTCCACTTTATTAATGATTACACGGCCATTGCAATGTCGCTGGCTTCGCTTTCAAAAGATCAATTAACAACTATTCATCAAGGGCAACAAGATTGCGATGCGCCGAGAGTTGTTTGTGGTCCTGGTACGGGGTTAGGTGTAGCGCAGTTGGTTAAAGTTAATGACTTTTACCAATGTATTAGTGGTGAAGGTGGTCACAGTGATTTTGCACCAACAGATTTAAGGCAGCTTAAGTTGTTGGAAAACCTGATGGCAAAATTCGAACATGTCTCTATTGAGCGCCTCTTGTCAGGCCAAGGCATTGTTAATATTTATCAATCATTGGCATTTATAGATGGGATTGATGCTCAAGCTTTTGATGCCAGTCAAATAAGCTCTGCTTATATCAACAATAATGATCCACTTTGCATTGAAACAATGGAAATATTCACCCGAGTGTTAGCGCAATACCTCGGCAATATGGTTTTGACCAGCGGTGCTTTCGGCGGCGTTTATATTGCGGGTGGCATTATGCCGCGACTTATCGACGCATTAGATAAACCCGCATTTACTGAAGCATTTAGCCGTAAAGGTAGATTCAGCGCTTATGCGTTAAAAGCGCCCATATATTTAATTACTGAACCACAACCGGGGCTTCTAGGAGCTCAAGTGTATTTAAATCAACAACAGAAAAAGGAAAGAACAAATGAGCAGTAATCAATGGATACTTAAGCCAAGTGATATATTTAACGCGGGTCCTGTGGTTCCTGTCATTGTAATAACTCAAATTGAACAGGCACTGCCTTTAGCTCAAGCACTACTTGATGGCGGCATTAGCGTGATGGAAGTGACTTTACGAACAGATTGCGCGCTTGAGGCTATTGCAGATATCGCTAAAGCTTATCCTGAATCTCTCATCGGAGCTGGCACAGTACTCAACCCAGAGCAATTAGAACAAGTAACACAAGCAGGGGCTAAATTTGCGATAAGTCCTGGCGGCACTAACGCTTTATTGGAGGCTGGCCAAGCTGGTGATATCCCATTTATACCGGGCGTTGTTAGTCCGTCTGAATTGATGAACGCACAGGCCAATGGCTATGATCATTTTAAGTTTTTTCCTGCTGAAACTAATGGCGGCGTTAAAGCGTTAAAGGCATTAGGCGCTCCATTTAAAGGCATTAAAATTTGCCCAACTGGCGGTATTTCATTAACTAATGCACCAGATTACCTAGCCTTAGATATTGTAGATTGCATTGGCGGAAGTTGGATTGTTCCTGTGGATTTAGTTGAAGCAGGGCAGTGGGATACAATAACACAGCTTTGTAAAGAAGCCGTTGCCGCGCTATCAAAATAAGTAGTAATTGCAGCTCACATCATCTCAATTATTAAAATAAGTTTTGCCACAGCTGAGTCACGTTTGCTGTGGTTTTTTATGTACGTGACAAAAACTTAATCAGGTTGCTATAAGTACTGTCATCCATAGTTATACCAACCTAGAAAAATATCTGATCATTTTTAACGGTCTAAATAGATGATGACTGCGTTATTTATTCTCTATGTAGAATAACTACATACGAAAATAAATGCCTTGCCCTAACCTATTTATACTCGTGAAAAAATAGACCAGTTACTTACCTAGATTGGTATTACAATGACAAAGTTCGGTGATTATTAGCCACTCTTTTTAATAAAAGTAATAATATCCTGTGATTCATACAACCAACGATCACTCTTTCCACGTTCAGAAATTAATAAACAAGGCACTTGCTGTTTACCGCCTCCATTAACTAATTCTTTTCTCAATTTTTCCTGCACATCAAGATCTTTATATGTAACTGTTAATTTTAACTGATTAATCGTTGCTATAACGCGCTTACAGTAAGGGCAATGTCCCATGTGATAAAGTGTTAATTTCAATGTTTTTCTCTCCCTAATATAGTTTTCAAAAAAAAGCCAAACTAAAATTAGTTTGGCTTTTTTGTTAACTTAAGATATTAACGTTACGGTGTTACTTTCTCTGAGCGGTATAAACCCATGAATGAACGTTTTAAACCCTTGATATCTGTTCCTACAACATACAGAACAGGCACCAAGAACAAGGTTATAACCGTTGAGAATAAAATACCAAAGGCGATTGAAGCAGCCATAGGGATTAATATTTGCGCCTGTAAACTCGTTTCCATCATGATTGGCACTAGGCCAAAGAAAGTCGTTAAAGACGTTAATATAATTGCTCTAAAGCGACTACAGCCAGCATTCATTGCAGCATCTTTGACTTTAATACCTGCGGCTCTTGCTTGATTAACATAATCAACTAACACGAGGGAGTCATTAACCACCACCCCAATTAGCGCGACAATACCAAACATTGACAATAAGCCCAGTGATAAGTCCATAACAAAATGACCAAAGATTGCACCAATGACACCAAATGGAATAACAGACATAATAATTAATGGCTGAGTATATGATTTCAATGGAATTGCAATGAGTGCATAAATAGCAAATAGTGAGAAGAAGGTTCCTTTTAATAGGCCCCATTTCGCTTCACTTTCTTCTTTTGCTTCACCATCTACTTTAGAGGTTACACTAGGGTAACGACTCAGTAATTCAGGTATAAATCCATTTTCAATATCATCTGATACTTTGCCTGGTTCGACTTTATCTTTATTAACACTAGCAGAGACTGTAACAGAACGTTCACCATCAACACGTACAATGCTCGCTAACCCTTCACCGACTTCAATAGTTGCTACTGATGAAAAAGGTACTTCCATGCCAGAACTTGTACGAATGCGCATTTGCTCAAGTTGACCAATGGTACGGCGGTCTTCTAATGGATAGCGGATCATCACCTTAATTTCTTCTTTGCCACGTAAGATACGCTGGGCTTCATAGCCATAAAAGCTCCAACGTACTTGTTGAGCTAAATCAGATAGTGAAATACCCATCGCTTCAGCTGCAGGTTTCACACTAAGTTTTATTTCCTGGCGTCCTGAGGTTGATGAATCAGCAATATCAACTAAACCATCATACTCGTTTAGTTTTGCTTTAAGCTCTTTGGTAGCGGCATTTAATTCTTTCAAATTTTTGCCATTAAGAGAGAATGCAATTGGATTTCCGCCGCCAAAGCCTGTTGAGGCTTGCATTGACAGTTTTTTTACACCCGGTAATTCAGGGATGTTTTTACGCCACGCTTCAGCAATTTCCACACCATTAATGTCGCGAGTTTCACCTTTTTCAAGTTCAACAAATAAGAATACCGATGATTGAGAGTTCATTGAAACAAAAC